>LSQX01214434.1_pt1 | contig 54774 bp, 51 predicted proteins | sample 654561 | NCBI WGS metagenome assembly LSQX01 (sample SAMN04489861, study PRJNA283612) | anaerobic digester metagenome | isolation source: 4 biogas reactors fed with cattle manure at either 37C or 55C with and... | place: Denmark: Kongens Lyngby | collected 2014 | reverse complement strand
GAGCGTTGACTTTGTCAACGCTCTGGCCTATAAATTGAAACTCATTTTCAGAAAATCGATGTAATTGTTGTAATGGTTTTTCACTTCCGCGGCGGGCGCCCGCTTCGTCAGAAACTTTTCCAGGCAGGCTTTCCCGATCATTTTTATCAGGTTCACGATTTTATGCGAATGTTTCGATTTCCTGACCTCGGCCGGAAAACAAGTCAGATCAAGTTCCACATCCGGTTCAATGATTTTCTCGAGCAGGTCCTCGCGGGCTTTGTCATTGAAAATAGTGGAGATGATGTTGATCCTGAATTGCCTGTTTTCTTCGTTTGCAAGTTTGTCGATTGTGTCGGAAAACTTCATTTTCAAAGCCTCGTACACATCGTTGTCGGTTTCCCGCAGGTATCTTTGGAATTTTTTCCTGTCGATGCCGTACATGTAATGAATCAGATAAATGAAGAGATCCTCGACATTTTCAAAATATTGATAGAAACTTCCGCGCGGAATCTGCGCCTCCTTCACGATGTTCGCGATCACCGCTTTTTCCAAAGGCACGCGCGAAAATTCCTTCTTGGCCGCCCTGAGGATTCTAATCCTCTTTTCCTTGGATAAATTCAGGAATGTTCTGGTTGGCATAAGTCACCTCCATACCTAAAATTATTTTATCATAATTGAAAAATCATTGCAATAATAACCCTCGCGATTATGATAAAACAGTTTCCTTAAATGAAGATTAAACCTGTAAATCCCCTTTCTTGATCCAACCCGCCTTCCGGAAAAGCACATCCAATAGAAAAACCAGCACGAGGGGGAGCGCAAACTGCAGGATGATGATGCTCGGCCAGGCGGCATCCCCCATCGAATGAAAGGTTCCGATCTGTCCGACCAGGCCCGATGTTCCCATGCCGCTGCCTTCCTTTGTGCAGGTGGTCTGAAAAACGAGCGTCGCCAGCGGCCCCAAAACGGCGCTCGCAATGATCGGCGGAAGCCAGAGCAGAGGTTTTTTCAAAATGTTTTTGAACTGCAGCATGGAGGTTCCGAGAGCGACGGAAACCACGGTTCCGAAATTGTTGTCCTTCCGGGACATGACCGCAAACCCCAGCATCTGCGTCGCACAGCCGACGACCGCCGCTCCGCCCGCCAGGCCGTCAAGCCCGATTGCGATGGCGATGGCAGCCGAAGAGATCGGCGCGGTCAGAGCCATGCCCATGACCACCGCAATGATGATGCCCATCAGGAAGGGTTTTGCTCCGGTCGCCCATTTGATGAATTCGCCGAGCGAACGCATCATGCCCGACACGGGCTCATTTATGAGCAGGTACACGCCGTAAGCGACGGCAGAGGACGCAAGCGGAATCAGAATGATGTCCAAAAAGGTTTTTTTTCGAAAAATGAGGTTCAGGACCTCGATCGCAGCGATGACGGTGAGGTATTCCACCATCGGATCGCCGATTTTAAGGCCGGAGGCGATGCCTCCCGCGATGCCCGCGGCGACCAGACGCAAACCTTCCAGTTTCAGGCTCCAGGCGATGCCGATGCCGATCCCGACGCCGGTCAAGTTCTTCAGTAACACCGCCAGTTCGGTCAAGAATTTTATATCAAGCAATTCCCCGGCGGTGTTGATGATCGTGCCGACGATTAGTGTTGAAAAGAGACCGTAGGCCATGCCGTTGAAGGTTTTCACCAGATAATCAAGGATTTTTTTCAGAATGTCTTTCATGTTCTTCCGCCCCCATTACCAGCATTATACATCATTTCGCACATCTTTTCATCAAGAAAATGAAATCCTCTTAAAGCCGGGCCTTAAGAGGATTTTTTTCATGCTTCTTTTTTCAGCATTCTCGCAAAGAAGTCAATCAACTCATAGACCGCATTCAGGAAAATTCCGAAAATCGCTGCGGTGGCAATCGGGGGAAGGTCGATTCCAAAGAAGGGAACACTTCCCAAGAAACTACCTCCGAGGCCGATGATCAGAATCGTGGCAATTACGGAAAGGTTTTTTGCGTCGAAGAGATTGACCTTCTTGTCGAGCATGATCGAAATCCCCTGGGCCCCGATGACGCCGAAGAGATAGACCGAAAGCCCGCCGATGACGGCGTTGGGAATCGAATAGACGGCAGCCGAGAGGGGCGTGAAGAAGGAAAGCAGCATTGTGATAATGGCTGCGGCCATGAGGACGTGGATGGAGTAATTCTTGGTGATTGCCATCGTGCTGATGTTTTCGCCGTAGTTGGTTCCGGCGGGGCCGCCGATGGCGCCGCTGATCATGTCGCCCAAGCCGTCACCGATCAAATTCAAGCCAAGTTTTCCTGCAATCCCATACTTTTTCGAAACTCCCTTTTCATCCGCCAACTTGTTCACATATAAATCGAGCTGATAAAGATGTGCAGTCGATTCGGGAATCGTCGCAATCGCAATCGGCATGATCGCAAGCGCCGCCTCCCAGGAAGGTTTCGGCAACGTGAAATGGGGGAGTTCGAAGAAGGGTTCGTTGGCTCCGAGCGAGAAATCCACAAAGCCGATCCCATATTCCTTCCCCACAAAATAGGCCAAGCCATAGCCGAGCAGGAGACCGAGCAAAATCGGAATCTGCCCCAAGGTTCCTTTTTTGACATAGACCGAGAAGAAGATGGTAGATAGGAGGGTAACGAGACCGATCGCGATGCTTAAATTCTGGGCTAAATTAAAGTTATCCTCCGTCACTCCCAAAACACCTTCCGGATCCACCATGTTTTTGAGCGCGGTGCCGGCAAGGGATAGCCCGATGATCAGGGCGACGCTTCCCGTCACTGTCGGGGGCAGGATTTTTTCGATTCTTTCCATGCTGATTTTCCTGACCAAAAGCCCCACGGCGATGGAAATCAAACCGGAAAGGACGATTCCGAATTGGGCTTGGGAGATCAGAGCGTCGGGAGCGGGTATGCCGTATTCGGAGGGAATGGTAATCGCGCAGATAGCCGTGATGTAGGAAAAACTGGACCCATAATAAAGGGGAATTTTCTTCCCCGTGATTAGAATGAAGCAAAGCGTGGCCAGACCGCTGGCGAAGATGGTTGTAGAAACGTGAAAGCCGGTGAGAATCGCGACGAGAACGGTCGCGGGGAACATGACGATGATCTGCTGCAAGGCAAAGAGCAGAAGCTTCAAGAATGAAGGTTTTTCGTCCGGCAAATAGCCGATTATTTTTTTGGTTTCAATCATATATCTAACTCCTTATTTAATTTTTTCCCAAAAAAATGACGAATCATGGATTCGTCTTTAATCCAATAATTCGTCATTATTCTTTTTCATATGATTCCGGCACCATCAAGTGCAGTGAGCAAGAAATAAATGAGGAAAAGACTCGCGCTACCCCAGAGCACCGGATGGATCTCTTTTGCTTTCCTCTGGCAGAGTTTCACAATCACATAGAAGATGAAGCCGAAAGCAATCCCGATGGAAATGTTGTAAGCAAGAGTCATCAGGAGCGCCGTGAAGAAGGCAGGTACGGCTTCTGAGAAATCGCTCCAATTGATGTCCTTGAAACTTCCTGCCATCAAAACGCCGACCACGATCAATGCTGGAGCGGTAGCTGCTCCGGGAACCACTGCCGCGACCGGAGCCAGGAATACGCAGAGGAGGAAAAACGCAGCTGTGAAAACGGATGTGAGTCCGGTCCTGCCCCCGGCTTCAATGCCCGCGCTCGATTCCACATAGGTCGTCGTGTTGGAAGTTCCGAAGATGGCACCCACCGAAGTCGCAATCGAGTCAGCAAACAAAGCTTTTTCCATTTTGGTTTTAAAGCCCTTGCTGTTTTCGACGGCCGCGATGTCTTCGTCGGTGAAAATGCCGCTTCTTCTGCCGGTGCCGATGAAGGTGCCGATTGTATCAAATGTGTCGGTGAGACTCAAAGCGAAGATTGCCAGCAATGCCATCGGTATTTTTGACGCATCCTGGAAGAGAGTGCCGATGCCTCTAAAGCCAGCACCGAAGGTTGTCCCGAGTTCTTGGAACGGTTTTCCGATGTCTTGGAAGAGAGTCTTCAGCGGAGAAAGATCGGTTACTCCCAGGGGAATGCCGATGAGGGTGGTGGCGATGATGCCGATGAGAATCGCTCCCCTAACTTTCAGAAGCATCAAAACAATGGAGATTACCAAACCGATGACTGCCAATATCGGAACGGTGGAACTGAAATCAACCAATGAGGGAACGATAGTAGAGTCGACCACGACTCCACCGCCCGGGATTGCAAACCAATGATTAGGATCGGCGGTGAATGTGAGCATGCCCGCATTCTTCACGCCGATGTAAGCGATGAAGAGACCGATTCCGCCGCCGATGGCGAACTGGAGATTCTCCGGTATCGCCCTAACGATCATTTTTCTGATTTTAGTAACTGTAATAATGATGTTAATGAGGCCGCAGATAAACACCATTCCCAAAGCTTCCTGCCAAGCAAAGCCCATGCCCTTGCAAATCGTATAGGTGAACATAGCATTGAGGCCCATGCCCGGAGCGAGAGCATAGGGAACGTTCGCAAAGAGACCCATGACCAAAGTTCCGATGACGGTCGCGATAATCGTCGCCAGGAAAATGGCGCCATGGGGCATCGGATTGTCCAGGGTTCCCGCATTCATGAGGATGGCAGGATTGACGAAAATGATGTAAACCATGGCGAAGAAGGTCGTCAAGCCAGCAACCAATTCCTTGGTCACAGTAGTACGATTTTCCTTGAGTTTGAAAAAGTCGTTCATACCTTTTCCCTTTCGTTAGATTGTTAGTTTTGCAGTAAATAAAAAAGCAAGCACATAGAGTACTCGCCAATATTTACCAATAGACCTGCTTTTAGACCTGCTTAAAAACAGCTTATCGCTGGCCCATTGCCAATAGTCAAGCGATTAGGTCGCTTGGTAGAGACTCCGGAACCAAATTATCCGGATTATATTGGCGATGCTATTAAATTTACAGTTACAAAACTACGCTACAATTGTACCACAGAGAAAGCGGCATAACAAGAGAATGAAAATGTTTACATGCAAATTTTGTTTGAAAATGTTTGCAGGTCTTGAATCAAAATCTGCAGGCAGCATGTTTTAATAAAATGTCTGAAAAGCAATTGCCTTGAAATAATAAAACAAATGGGCTAGTATAATAATAAATTACAAAGCAACAAAAGGAGAAATGAGTCTTGAAAAAAACTTTTGTAATCTTCGGCGCGACAGGCGACCTGACAAAAAGAAAACTCCTCCCCGCTTTTTATAATCTCCAGGCCGAAAACAGGCTTCCGGAAACTTTCGAAATCATCGCCGTGGGCAGGAGGGATTTCGATTCCGAACTCTACCGGGAAAAAGCGGCGGAGCATGTGAAGAACCATTCCCGAAACAAACCCCGACCTGAGATTTGGAATAAACTCCGGGAAAAAATCCGTTACCTGAAAATGAATTTCACGAAGGAAACAGAATACCCGCAACTCTTTGAAGCGCTCCGCGGCACGGAACTTGCCATCTTTTATTTTGCTGTCGCGCCCGAACATTTTGAAACCATCACCGTAAATTTAAAAAATAAACTCCCTAAGGATTTTGGTGTCCGGGTCGTGATTGAAAAACCCTTCGGCCATGACCTCCCTTCCGCCGCCTCCTTAAACAAACTCCTCTCGGACTCCTTCGGGGAAGAAAACATCTACAGAATCGACCATTATCTCGGAAAAGAGATGACGCAGAACATCCATTTCATCAGATTCGCGAACACGATTTTCGAACCCCTCTGGAACAAAGATTTCATCGAACAGGTCCAGATCATCTCTTCGGAGACGATCGGCGTCGAGGATCGCGGGAATTATTACGAACGCGCGGGTGCGCTTTCCGACATGTTCCAAAGCCACCTGTTGCAACTCCTGAGCTTAATCGCGATGGAGAAGCCGGAAAACCTCGACACGGAGACCGTGAGGGATAAGAAGGTTGAAATCCTCTCCGCTTTGAGGCCGCTTACGCCGGAGGAAGCAGAAAACTACCTCGTCTTCGGGCAGTACTCAGGGGACGGAAACATTCCCGCTTACCGCGAAGAAAGGAATGTTTCTGAAACTTCAGAAACCGAGACCTTCCTGGCGCTCAGGCTCTTCCTCAATTCCGAACGCTGGCGCGGCGTCCCCTTTTACATCATGACCGGGAAGAGACTGCCCGTGAAGAAAACGGAAATCATCATCCAGTTCAAGAAATTCCCCTCGCCCTACGATGAGGATTTACACAATCTCCTCGTCTTCAAAATCCAGCCCGAGGAAGGTGTCTACTTGCGTTTCAACGCCAAGAAAATGGGGGTGACGGACGAAATCGTGCCCGTGAAGATGGACTTCTGCCAGAACTGCCATATCGGGCTCAATTCACCCGAAGCATATGAACGGCTGCTCGATGATGCGATCAAGGGCGATTCCGCCCGCTTCACGCGTTGGGACGAAATCGAGCATTCCTGGAGGTTTGTACAAGGGTTGAAGGAACATAAAAGCAAACTCCACTTCTACCCTCCTTTCACCTGGGGACCGGAGGGGGCCTGGGAGATGATCAAAAGAGACGGAAAACATTGGTTCAATTCGGAGGATGAGGATGAAAATTTATGACATTTCCATGACCATATCGGAAAAGATGCCGGTATACAAAAACCGGGATGAAAAAAAACCAGGTTTGCTTCCGGAAAGGAAGGGGCATGTTTATGAAACGCGCCTGGAAATGAATCTTCACACGGGGACCCATGTCGATGCCCCCCTGCACATGCTTCCCGATGGAAAAACGGTTTTGGATTACCCCTTGGAGAAATTCATCGCGCCCTGCCGGGTGCTCGCCTTTCCTGAAACAAGGAAAATCGGTGCCGCGGAATTGCAAACGAAACAAATCGAAAAGGGCGATTTCGTGCTCCTGAAAACAGCCAATTCCGAAAGCGATGTTTTTGAATTCGATTTTGCTTATCTTTCAGCGGACGGAGCGGAATATCTGAAAGAACTGGGCGCCTCCGGCATCGGGATTGACGCCCTCGGCATTGAAAGGGACCAGGAAGGTCACCCCACGCATAAAATTCTTCTCGGGGCGGGGATTCCTGTTCTTGAAGGATTGCGCTTAAAAGATGTGCCCGAGGGAAGGTATCTTTTGCTTGCCCTGCCCCTAAAAATCGAAGGCGCGGAAGCCGCTCCCGTCAGAGCCGTGCTTGTTGACAAAATATTCGGTTGACCCGAATATTTTTTTTGCTTTGCCAGGCGGAATGGTTCTTTCTTTTCATAGTTAAAATATGGTATAATTAGCATAGAATTTATAAAGAAGGAGACAAGCCTTTGAAGAATTTGTTTAATGTAAAAACGGAGATCGGAAAACTGGAGAAAGTTTTGTTGCACAGGCCGGGGGGCGAACTCGAAAACCTCACCCCGAAGATGTTGGAAAAACTGCTTTTTGACGACATTCCCTGGCTTGATCTGGCCGTCCGGGAACATGATTATTTGGCGGATTTGCTGAAGAAATGCGGAGTCGAGGTGATTTATCTTGCAGATTTGGTTGCGGAAGCATTGGATGCGAACGCGGAAGTGAAAGCAAGTTTCATCAGCCAGTTCCTGTCCGAAGCCAACATTTACAGCGAAACCTTGACCGAAGTTCTGACAGATTATCTCAATTCATTTTCCGACACCAAAGAAATGGTCGAAAAGACCATGGCGGGAATCAAAAAATCGGAAGTGCCTAATTTTATCAGAAGGACGCTTTCCGATTACATCAGGGACTATCCCTTCATCACCGATCCGATGCCGAACCTCTATTTCACCCGCGATCCCTTCTGCGTCGTCGGTCACGGCATCATGTTAAACAAAATGTACACGCTGACGCGGAGCCGGGAGACGATTTACGGCGAATACATTTTCAAATACCATCCCGTCTACGGGAACCCTCCCGGAATCTACTTCTTCCGCGACTTCCCTTCCACAATCGAAGGGGGGGACGTCATCGTCCTGAGCGAAAAAATCATCGCCGTCGGCGTGAGCGAACGCACGCACCCGGCATCGATTGAAAAACTCGCAAAGAACCTCTTTTATAAATACGAAACGAGCTTTGAAAAAGTGCTCGCCATGGACATTCCGAAGACGCGTTCCTTCATGCACCTGGACACCGTCTTCACGCAGGTGGATCATGACAAATTCACCACGCATGCGGAACTTAAGGAAACGATGCGGGTGTTCGAACTGACGAGGGATCCGGAAAGGGAAGGGAAATTGCTCGTGAAGCCGATTGAAAAATCCCTGAAGGAAATCCTTGAGTTTTATCTGGAGCGCGAAATCGAACTCATCCCCTGCGGTGGCGGGGACGTCGTCGCCGGCAGCCGCGAGCAATGGAACGACGGCGCCAATTGCCTAGCGATCGCGCCCGGAGAAGTCATCGTCTATCAGCGAAACCACATCACGAACGATTTGCTTGTAAAACATGGGGTCAAAATCCATGCGATTCCTTCAAGCGAATTATCCCGCGGCCGGGGCGGGCCCCGCTGCATGAGCATGCCCTTCTACCGCGAAGACATATGAAAACGGAGGATCATAAATGAATTTCAAAAACAGAAGTTTTCTCACCCTGCTTGACTACGAACCCGAAGAAATCATGGCCTTGCTTGAAATCGCGCGCGAGTTGAAAGCAATTAAACGCGAGGGCCGGAAGCAACCGCAACTTCCCGGCAAGAACATTGCCATTATTTTTGAAAAGGACTCCACGAGGACGCGTTGCGCCTTTGAGGTTGCGGCCTATGACTTGGGAATGAACGTGACTTATTTGGGCCCCTCGGGCTCGCAAATGGGAAAAAAGGAAAGCGTCAAGGACACGGCGCGCGTGCTCGGCCGCTTCTATGACGGCATCGAGTTCCGCGGCTTCGCGCAGGAAACTGCGGAAATCCTTGCCCGCTATGCCGGCGTCCCGGTTTGGAACGGCCTCACCGATCTCTATCATCCGACGCAGGTGCTCGCCGATTTTCTTACGATTTGGGAACATTTCGGACATCTCAGGGGCATTAAATTCGCCTATCTCGGCGATGCCCGCAACAACATGGGCAATTCCCTCATGATTGGCGCCGCCAAAATGGGCCTCGACTTCCGCGCCATCGCGCCGAAAGCGCTCTGGCAGAGCCCGGAACTGACGAAAAAATGCCGGGAAATAGCAAAAACAACGGGAGCGAAAATCACCCAGACCGAAGACCTCCGCGAAGGCGTTACCGGGGTTGACGTCGTTTACACCGACGTTTGGGTGTCGATGGGAGAAAGCGATGATGTCTGGAAGGAAAGGATCGAACTTCTTCTTCCTTACCAGGTGAACAAAGAACTGATGGGAATGGCTTCTCCCAAGGCGATCTTCCTCCATTGCCTGCCTGCCTTCCATAATTTGGAGACCGCGATCGGAAGGGAAGTGGGCGAGAAGTTCAATCTCGAAGCCATGGAGGTCTCGGACGAAGTCTTCGAATCCGAGCAGTCCCTAGTTTTTGAGGAAGCGGAAAACCGCCTGCACACAATCAAAGCCATCATCTTCGCGACTCTGGGCGGAAAACTATGAAAAGAATCCTCGTCGCCCTCGGAGGGAACGCCCTGGGAAGCGATCCCTCCTCGCAGAGAAAGCTGGCGGTGAAAACCGCGCGGGCGCTTCTTCCCTTAATCCAACAAGGAAACGAATTGATCATCACCCACGGCAACGGACCGCAAGTGGGGATAATCAGTCTTGCATTTGAAAGCGCTTTCTCACCCATGCCCTTTCCGGAACTGAACGCCATGAGCGCGGGCTACATCGGCTACCACCTCCAGGAAGCGCTCGCAAACGAACTGCGAAGAACCGGGGGGAAACAGGAAGTCGCGACCATCGTCACGCGGGTGGAGGTTTCTCCCGATGACCCTGCCTTCCTAAATCCCACGAAACCGATCGGGCCCTTCTATTCCCGAGCGGAAGCGGAAAAATTGGCAAAGGAACGCGGTTATGTGATGAAGGAGGATGCGGGGCGGGGCTATCGGCGGGTCATTGCCAGCCCCAAACCGATGAGGATTTTGGAAAGCGAAAGCATCCGCGCACTGCTTGAAGCGGGCTCAATCGTGATCGCCGCCGGCGGCGGCGGTGTTCCCGTCATCAAAAAAGACGGGCTCTACGAAGGCATCCCCGCCGTCATCGACAAGGACTTCGCCTCGGCCCTGCTTGCGAGCCTCCTCGGCGCGGATTATTTCGTCATCCTCACCGCCGTCGACAAGGTCGCCATCAATTTCGGAAAACCGAACCAAATAAATTTGGATGTTTTGAAGGCTAGCGATGCAAGAAAATTCATCGCCGCCGGCCACTTCCATCCGGGCAGCATGCTTCCGAAAATCGAAGCAGCGCTCAGCTTCCTGGAAGCAAACCCGAAGGGCGCGGCTTTGATCGCATCCCTGGAAAAAGCGGAAGCGGCCCTGAAGGGAGAAGCCGGAACAAAAATAATTCTTTAGGAGAGGAGATTTATGCGTAAAGAAAAAGTAAGGGTATTGATATGGGGATTCGGGGCCATGGGCTCCGGAATGGCCAGGATGCTCTTAAAGAAACAGGGCTTTGAACTTGCCGGCGTCTGTGACCGCAATCCCAGACTTGCCGGAAAAAGCGTCTACGAATTGCTTGACCTTCCCGTTCCCGATGCGGGGAATCTCATCATCGCGGACAATATCGAGGATGTGGTCCATGAAAAATGCTGCGACGTCGCAATCGTCGCGACCGATTCCTACACGAAAACATCCTTCCCGAAGATCAAATATTTATTGGAAAACAAACTGAACGTCATCTCAACTGCCGAAGAAATGGCCTTCCCGGCCGCGCAGGAACCGGAGTTGGCTCGTGAATTGGACAGGATCGCGAAAGAAAACGGCGTCACCGTGCTCGGCTGCGGCGTCAATCCGGGCATGATGATGGATCTTTTGGTGATCTGCCTCACGGGCATCATGGAAGATGTTGAAAAAATCGCAGTCGCCCGCATCAATTCCCTGTCCCCCTTCGGGGAGACCGTCATGGAGGAACAGGGGGTCGGTTTGTCAGTTGAAGAGTTCGAAGCGAAAAAACAGGAAGGCAAACTCGCCGGCCACATCGGTTTCAAAGAATCCGTTGCCATGATCGATGCCGCTTTGAAACTCGGAATCGACAAGTTCCACCAGGAAATGCTTCCGATCGTTACCGAAGTCGACCGGAAGTCGAAATATGGATTTGCGAAGGCGGGAGCGGTCGCGGGCGCGGACATGCGGGCAAAGGCCTACAGCGGAGAGAAACTCATGATTGAGATGAAACATCCCCAGCAAATCGAACCCCAACTCGGGGGCGTCCAGACCGGGGATTACATCACACTTTCCGGCCGCCCGCAGGTGAACATGAGCATCGTTCCCGAAGTCGACGGCGGCATCGGCACCATCGCCATCTGCGTCAACATGATTCCCCACGTCATCAACGCGACGCCGGGCCTGAAGACAATGATCGATCTGCCCGTGCCCCGCGCGATTGCCGGCGACGTCAGGGAAATGATTGAGGTGAAAGATGATTAAAAAGGGTTCCTGGGTCAGAATCAAGAAAACCGTCCTTCGTCCCGAAGAAAGGGCGGAACACATTCCCGAGGAGACAAAAAAGGTTCAGCTCATAATGTGGACCAAGGGTTACCTCCTTGAAGACGCGGAAGTGGGGTCAACCGTCAAAATCAAAACCCCCACGGGGCGTATCGAAGAAGGGGTTTTGCTGGAAGAAAACCCCGCCTTCAGGCATGATTATGGGGCATTTGTACAAGAGATTCTGGAAATCAGGGAAATTGTAAAGAAGGAGTTGTTCGGGCGTGAATGAATATCAGAAAGTGATGGCCAGGCGCAGCCAAATCATGAAAGCAGCAATCGACGTCGATTACGATGCCTATGAAATTCAGAACATCGGTTTTGATTATGAAAAAATGATGGCCGACGCGGGCTATGACCTGGATGCGGTCCGGAAAATCCAGTGGGAAAACGGCGTCGGCGGCACGCCCCTGAAAGAACTCAAGAACATCACCGCCCTCGCGCGGAAATTCGCGAAACCGGGCTACGGCGCCAGAATTTTCATCAAGGACGAAGCTCTGAACGATTCCGGAAGCTTCAAAGCAAGAAGGGCGGCGCTTTCCTGCCACCATGCCAAGAAAATGGGCTTTAAAGGCGTGATTACCGCGACCAGCGGGAACTACGGAGCCGCCGTCGCAAGCCAAGCCGCCAAACAGGGCCTGAAATGCATCGTCGTCCAGGAATGCTATGATTCCAAGGGCATCGGGCAACCGGAAATCATCGAAAAGGCGCGGGCCTGCGAAGCCTACGGCGCGGAAGTGATTCAGCTTTCCGTCGGCCCCGAACTCTTCTACACATTTTTGAAGCTACTGGAAGAGAGCGGCTATTTCAACGCATCCCTCTATACCCCCTACGCGATCCAAGGGATTGAAACCCTCGGGGTGGAGATTGTTGAGGACGCGCTCAGGGTTGCCGGAAAACTTCCGAAAGCGGTGATCGTGACCAACGCCGGGGGCGGGAACCTCACCGGCACCGCCCGCGGCATCAGAAAAACAACGGATAAAAAAATCGAAATCATCGCCGCCTCCGTCAATCTTGCGGGACTTCACATGGCAAGCGATGTTGATTTCAACAGGAAATCCTTCACGACCGGGCATACCGGCTTCGGGATGCCCTTCATGACCAATCCCGACAGGAGCGACGTCCCCCGTTCGGCGGCGCGCCCCCTTCGCTACATGGACCGCTACGTCACAGTGAACCAGGGCGAGGTCTTCTTCGCCACGGAAATGCTCGCCGCTCTGGAAGGAATCGAAAGGGGCCCTGCCGGAAACACTTCGCTCGCGGCAGCTTTCAGCCTCGCCAGGGAATACCCCGCGGACGAAATCATCGTCGTCCAGGAAACCGAATACACCGGCGCCGGCAAACACCACCAGGCGCAGCTTGATTTCGCCAAGAAAATGGGCATTGAAGTCCGTTTCGGAAACCCCGAGGAAGAAATCCCGGGGAAATCAATCGTCCTTCCCGACTCCGCGGGAAAAATCCAAGCCCGGGATTATGACCTGGACCGCGCAAGGAAGTCCCTGATCAGACGCGCGACGGAAGGCGTCGGGGCCCTCACCGCGAAGGACTTAGTGTTCCTCGCTGAGGAAGTTAATAGGGACGCAGAGTATGTAAAAGCGGTTTTGAAAGAATTGGGAAAGGAATGGGAGGAAAGATGATCAGAAAAGACGATTTCGAAACCAGGAGAGCGCATTTACGGAAACTCTCCGACGAGGAACTGAAAAATTATTTTTGGGAGCTTGCGGAAAGGGTGGTCGACCCCTTGATCGAAATCGCGCAGACGCACACCACGCCCGCGATCGAACGCTCCGTCCTCCTCAGGATGGGCTTTTCCAGCATCGAGGCGAAGGGGATAGTAGAAAAGACGCTGCAGCACGGGCTCATCGGAAAAGGGGCCGGGCACGCTGTCTTCCGCTATTCCAGGCTCAAAAACATTCCCATCCGCGAAGCCGGCCTCGAACTTTTGGAAGGACGCGGCTGGGATGAAGTAAAGAAAAGTTTCGGGGTGGAACATGAAAGCAAATAAAAAGCTTGACATCAGGGAAATCCTGAAAGATTTGGATAAATATGAACCCCGCCGGCGCGGTTGGACCTGGCGGAAGAAAGTGAAGGACCTCAAACTCGGAAGATACGTCTATTCCGACTGTTCGGAATCATTGAAACAATCCGTTCCCCTGCCCGCTGCCAAATATTTCGATAACATCGATCCGCAGCCCGATGCCGTCATCACAACCGAAATCGCCTCCGGGCGCTTTGAAGACGACATCAGGAGGATGCGGATGGCGGCCTGGCACGGGGCCGACCACATCATGGTCATCCGCACGGCCGGCCAGTCCCATTTCGACGGCCTGATCGAAGGCACGCCCCAGGGCGTGGGCGGCGTCCCCATCACCAGGAAGCAGGTGCGCGCCCAAAGGAAGGCCCTCGACATCATCGAAGATGAAGTCGGGCGCCCGATTAATTACCATTCCTATGTTTCCGGGGTCGCGGGACCGGACATCGCGGTGATGTTTTCGGAAGAAGGGGTGAACGGCGCCCACCAGGATCCCCAGTACAATGTCCTCTACCGCAACATCAACATGGTGAGATCCTTCGTCGACGCCGCGGAATCGAAGCGGATCATGGCCTGGGCGGACATGCTCCAGATCGACGGCGCGCACAACGCCAACGCGACGGCGGTGATTGCGGAAAACGTCATGCCGGAGCTCTTGGTCCAGCATGCGATCAATTCTCTCTTCTCCGTGAAAGCGGGCATGAAAAAAGAAAACATCGCCCTCTCGACCGTTCCCCCGACGGCTTCTCCCGCGCCCGATCTGAAAATCAACCTGCCCTATGCGGTCGCGCTCCGGGACTTTTTCGATGAATATAAAATGCGGGCGCAAATGAACACCAAGTACATGGAATCCTCAACCCGCGAGGCCACCGTCACCCATGTCATCAACATGCTGATTTCGAAACTCACGAGCGCCGACATCCAGTCGACGATTACGCCCGACGAGGGCCGGAACGTCCCCTGGCACATGTACAACATTGAAGCGCTGGACACCGCGAAACAGACCTTCGCTGCTCTGGACGGAATCAAGCAACTATTGAAGATCCGCGATGACGGTTACATGAAGGAAGCCGTCCGCGAAATCAAAGAAAGGGCCGTCCTCTTTCTTGAAGAGATGCTTGAAGTCGGGGGGTATTTCGCGGCCGTGGAAAAAGGCTTCTTCGTCGATTCCGGAATATATCCGGAAAGGAACGGCGACGGCATCGCCAGGAAAATTGACGGAGGCATCGGCGCCGGCACGGTCTACCCCCGCGATCCCGATTATTTCGCGCCCGTGACCGCCCATTTCGGATGCAACAACAACCAATACGAACCCTACAAAGAAACACCCGCGGAACTCATCGGCGGCTGCACTTTCGAAGACAGAAGCAAGATCATTTACATCGATGAACTGGATGAGGAGGATAATGTAGAAACGAGGCTGAAGGAAAAGGAAGCCTATCTCAACACCTCATTTGTAAAACCGGAAGTCGAGTGGCTCGCGGACGGGACCGTCGTCATTGACATGACGCTCCCCACTTCCGCGGAGTACGCGGAAGCGGCGGCGGTGTTGATTGCGGAAAAGATGAACCTCCTGGAACCGGAAGTAATCCACCGCGAAGTTCTCCATCCGGAGGAAGCGACGAGAATCCAGGTCAAGGGGAAAATCGACTTCGCGATCGACCTTTCCGAAATCGAGCTTCCGGAAACCCCCTCGGTCTTGAGCGACGAAGAAATCAAGGATTTTATGAGAAATCATCCCTTAAGAATCGTCGCCGGAACGATCGGCGAAGACGAGCATTCCGTGGGGCTCAGGGAAATCATCGACATCAAGCACGGGGGCATCGAAAAATTCGGCATCGAATGTATTTACCTCGGCACTTCCGTCCCCGTAAACAAAATCGTCGACGCGGCAGTCGAGGCAAACGCCGACGCCATCCTCATCTCCACGATCATCTCCCACGACGACATCCACTATAGGAATATGAAAAAAGTCCACGAATACGCCGTCGAAAGGGGCATCCGCGACAAAATCATCATCATCGCGGGAGGAACGCAGGTGATTCCCGCCCTGGCCCGCGAAACCGGAGTCGACGAAGGCTTCGGCCGCGGCACCAAAGGGAACCAAGTCGCCTCCTTCCTTGTACAAAGACTGAAGGAACTAAGGAAAAATGAAAGTTGACGCGCTGGTGGCGGAAATCGGAAGCACGACAACCTCGGTTTACGCCTTCGATAAACTGAATGGTTCTCCCATTTTTCTCGGCCAGGGTCTGAGCGAAACGACCCCGGAGGATGTCGAAAGCGGCTTCCGGAACGCGCTCCGGGACTTGGAGGGAAAACTCGGAGATAAAATCAGCGCCCGGGAGACCCATGCCGCTTCATCCGCCGCCGGAGGATTGAAAATGACCGTTCACGGCCTCGTCCATGACATGACCGTGAAAGCGGCGCAGGAAGCTGCCCTGGGCGCCGGGGCGAACCTGAAACTCATCACTGCGAGCCTGCTTTCCGATTTCGATATTAAAAGACTCAAAGCGCTTAAGCCCAACATCATCATGATCGCGGGCGGGGTCGATTACGGGGAAGCGAAAACCGCGCTCGCAAACAGCGAAACAATCTCTTCCCTGAAACTGAACACCCCCGTGGTCTACGCCGGAAACAGCGCCGTCCGGGACGAAGTGCGGGAGATTTTCCGGAAACACGGCCAGGAGGAATTTTTGTTCGTCACAGAAAACGTCTATCCGAAAATCGATTCTCTGAACGTCGAGCCGGCAAGAAAAATCATCCACTCCGTCTTCGAAAAACATATCACCGAGGCGCCGGGGATGGAAAAGATCCGGAATTTCGTCTCCGAAAAAATCATTCCCACTCCCGGAGCGGTGATGAAGGCCGCCCTCCTCCTCCACAAAACCCTGGGGGACCTCGTCTGCGTCGATGTCGGCGGGGCCACGACCGACGTGTTTTCGGTTTCGGAAGAGTCGGAAGCATACGGACCCCTGCTTTCCGCCCCTGAGCCCTTCGCGAAACGGACGGTCGAGGGCGATTTGGGCGTCTTCGTAAACAAAGACAATCTCATCGCTTTGCTCGGCAGAGATGAGATCCAAAGAAAAATGGGATTCAACGCTCAGGAACTGGAAAAGCTTCTTTCCGGTTACGAGAAAATCCCCTCCCCGAAGCAAATCCCCCTGACGGAACTGCTCGCGGGCGCGGCCCTCGATGCGGCAATGAGAAGGCACGCCGGAAGAATCATCAATCTCTACGGAGCTTCCGGGAGAACGAAGGCCGCGGAAGGGAAGGACCTGACCGCCGTGAAGCATTTCATCGCCACGGGCGGAGCCCTGACAAGGCTTCCGAACGGCAAAAACATCATCGAAAACTTTCTGAAAAGAAAACACCCCGGGCTTCTTCTTCCCGGGGAGAATACGAAAGTATTGATTGACAGGCACTACGTCATGGCGCCTTTGGGGGTCCTTGCGGACAAATACCCGGAAGCCGTGACAAAATTAATTCTAAAGAGTTTGGAGGAGCTATGAAGTATCCGGTGTTAAGTATCAATCTCCGGAAAATCAGGGAAAACGCGCGCCAGCTTCTCAAAATGTGCAAAGAAAGCGGAATTTCCGTTTCCCTGGTTTCGAAAGTGCTTGCCGGGGACAGAAAAACCATCGGCGATATCGCCGGGCTCGGCTTTTCCCAGCTTGCGGATTCTAGAATCGAAAACCTGATTGCCTTTTCCGACATCAATCTGCCCAAGGTTCTCCTCCGCCTGCCGATGCCGAGCGAAGCCGAGGCAGTGGTCCGCCATGCCGACATTTCCCTGAATTCGGAAATCGAGGTCATCAAACTCCTGGACAAAGAAGCAGCCAAACAAAACAAAACCCACGGCATCATCCTGATATTCGATTTGGGAGACCTCCGCGAAGGGATTTTCTTCAGGGATGATTATTTAGAAGAAGTTTCGGAAATACTGAAACTGAAAAACATCCGCCTCCTTGGCATCGGAACCAATCTCACCTGCTACGGCGGGATCATCCCGACTTACGAAAACCTTTCCGAACTCATCAAAATCAAAAACCGCATTGAAAGGGAGTTTTCTCTCAAGTTTGAAATTATCTCCGGAGGGAATTCTTCCTCCCTGCATCTCCTTCCGAACATTCCGCCCGGCATCAACAATCTCCGCATCGGGGAAGCGCTCTTCCTGGGGAGGGAGACGGCTTACGGAAAGATCCTTCCCGGATTGCATCAGGATTGTTTCGAATTGGCGGCGGAACTGATCGAAGTGAAAACCAAGCCGAGCTACCCGATCGGCATCATGGGGATGGATTCCTTCGGGCGCGTTCCGGAAATCAAGGATCGGGGGCTGATGAAAAGGGGTATTCTCGCAATCGGGAAGCAGGATGCGGCTTTGGAGGATCTTACGCCCCTCGATGAAAACGTCCTGATCCTGGGCGGCTCGAGCGACCATTTGCTTGTACAACTAAACGGGGACTTCAGACCCGGGGACACGCTCCGCTTCGCGGTCAATTATCCGGGGCTTTTGCGGATCATGACTTCGAAGTATGTAAAAAAGGAATATCTGGAGTGAACGAAGCTTTGCAGCGATAAACTTAATAGCCAAGGATTCATTTCTTTTGAGTTCTTTGGGACCTTTTTCAAGCCTTTCTAAATTGAAATAAGGTCGAAACATAATTGTTAAGAAAAAAAGCCAAGGAATCTTGGCTCAGAGCGTTGACAAAGTCAACGCTCATTTAATTTTAATATAGACATATTTAACTTTCATTGTCAAGAAAAAAATAACGATATGGTAATACATATTTTGCAAGTATTCGGTTTCCAAGTTCTGCTGTTTTATATTGCACATCAATTTTCAGTTCCAGTGCTTCTTGGTTTAGTAATATCTTTTTGTTATGTTTTTCTAGGATCTCTTCTAAGGTATCTGTTTCTTCTATTTCAGCACCAATGCCCATTGCTTCAAGCGCTGCTTTTTTCCATTCAATCTTTGCTTCTATTTCTTCATTTGTGTCATTTTTCAGATCTATCGAAGCCCCTATTTCTACAGCTCTATTTATCAACTCTCTTCGAATATTGATTTTTTCCCTTATTTCTTCATTCGTGTCTTCATCAGAAAACCTCACGCCCATCGCGAATGCTTCTTCTTCCAACTATTTTCTTACAATCATTCTTTCTGCTTCCGCTATTTTTTCAGTCAAAATCTTATTGGAATAATGGGTCGAATTGGAAATACCTAATTCATTTGCCTTAGAAACCAATTCTTCCCTCTCCTGTACAATCCTCCTCATAACAAGTAAAGTGAGGTTTTGGTCTAAAGTTATTCCAAGTTCAAGCAATTCCTCTTTTTCCTGTTGATATTTATCAATGACAGGAGGTTCATTATTACAGGCTATTACAAAAGCAAGTAAAAAAAAGACAACAGAATAATATTGTTTTAAATGTTTTACGATGTTTATCCATAATTCTTCTCCCGCTCTAAAACAATATAACACATCCTTCCATATTATGTCAACATGGGGGAAGATGGAAATAGACTATCAAAAAAGCCAAGGACTCAATCCCCGGCTTTTTCTTCTCGGTATTCAAAATTAACTTCCAGATCAATCTTCGCAACCAGCGCTATCGTCCTATGGATTGAACAATACTCGCCCGCAAGTTCAGCCGAATGGAGGAAATCTTTTTCTTTGCTCGGGTTGACGACCGTCATTTTGATGATCACATGCTCAAGGGTGGTGGGCACTTCGTCCCTTTTCTTGCCCGAAATCTCCATCCGCGCTTCCGAAAAATTAAGGCGCTTTTTCTTGGCAATTCCCAAAAATGTGCTGTAAAAGCAACTGCCCAAAGAGCCGAGCAGGAGCTGATAGGGTTTGAATTCGCCCTGTTCCGCTCCCAAGGGCAGGGTTCCGTTTTCCGTTTCCAGTTTTCCGCGGAATCCATTCGTCCAATAAAGTTTTATATTGTTCGCGTACATTTGATCACCTCGTAAATATTATAACTTGAATTCGAAATAAATACAAAAAACATGCCCATTATTGTCTAACCGTTTTCGGAATGCTATAATAAACATAAGGGGGTTATTATGGCCAAATACATACCGGAACCTTTTCGGATCAAAGCCGTGGAAAGAATTAGGCTGCTTTCCCGGGAAGAAAGGACCGAGAGGATAAAGGAAGCTCATTACAATCTTTTCAACCTGAAATCCGAAGACATCTACATCGACCTTTTGACCGACAGCGGCACCAACGCGATGAGCAGCGAGCAATGGGCCGGAATCATGAACGGGGACGAAGCTTATGCCGGCTCAAAGAGTTTCCAGAGCCTCTTGGAAGTTTGCCATGACATTTTCCGCTACCGGCATTTCCAGCCCGTCCACCAGGGAAGGGCGGCGGAAAAAGTCCTCTTTCCCCTGCTTTTGGGAGAAGGAAAATACGCAATCGCCAACACCTTCTTTGACACGACGCGGGCCCATGTGGAGCTGGCGGGCGCGAAAGCATTGGACGCGGTCGTTCCGGAAGCGAAGGAGCCTAATTTGGATGCGCCTTTCAAGGGGAACATGGATACGGAAAAACTCCTCTGCCTGATCGAAGAATATCGGAGAAAAATCGGCCTCATCGTCATGACCGTGACCAACAACTCAGCGGGGGGCCAGCCCGTCTCCATGGCCAACCTGCGCGCGGTCTCGAAAATCGCCAAAGAGCACGGGATTCCTTTCTGCCTCGATGCCGCCCGCTTTTCGGAAAATGCCTATTTCATCAAGGAACGCGAAGCCGACTACGAAAACAAAAGCCTGAAAGAAATCGTCCGCGAAATGTTTTCTTATGCAGACATGTTCACGATGAGCGCCAAGAAGGACGCTCTCTTAAACATCGGCGGCCTCATCGGCATCAAGGATGACGAGGAACTGTACCGGAAAGTCGCGACCCGGACCATTTCCTACGAAGGTTTCCTCTCTTACGGGGGGCTTGCGGGCCGGGATTTGGAGGCGATGCGCATCGGCCTGCTTGAAGCTTTGGACCCGGCATACCTCCGCTTCCGCATCGGCCAGGTCAGGTATCTTTTGGAAAGGCTCGAGGAAGCGGGTATTCCCTGCCAGAAGCCGTCGGGCGGGCACGGGGTGTTTGTAGATGCGAAGGGGTTACTACCCCACATTCCCTACCATCAGTTCCCAGGCCATGCTCTAGCCGTCGAACTCTACATCGAAGCCGGCATCCGCTCCTGCGAGATCGGCTCCTTCCTGCTCGGGCGCGACCCCGAAACCGGGGAACAGTTGGAAGCGGAATTCGAATTCACGCGGCTCGCCATCCCGCGGCGCGTTTACACCCAGACCCATCTGGATTATGTCGCGGACGCTTTGGCGGAAATCAAGAAAAGAAGGGAAACGATCAAGGGCTACGAAATCGTCTGGGAACCGCCCGTGCTCAGGCATTTCCAGGCGAAACTTAATGCCCTATGAAAAAAAGGGAAGTTGCTTCCCTTTTTTTAATTTTCCTGAGTTTCCCTCTTCTTCGCCACATAGACAGTGATAAGGATGAAAAGCAAAGCAAACCCGAGCTGGATTAGAAAATTGGTTAAAACGGGGCGGAGATTCTGGAAATTTAGGTTCGCGATTTCGTTGATTTTGTTGTTGTTCGCGACATAGTAGTAACTCGGGATGAATTTCGCAATCAACAATATTTTCTCATCCAGCAAAAACTGAGGGATGAAGACGCCGGTGATGAAAGAAAATCCCAGCGAAAAGACGACTCCGCATGCCGTGATGACGTTCTTTGAGTCAAACAAAGTCACGACCAGGTAGGAGAGCGCCATGACCGGGAATATGAAAATGAAGGCATTGAGCATCAGCAGAAACCCGCTTCCGGTTAGCACCTGCCGGGGATAGAGAATGATGCCTAAGACTAACAAAGCAAGCAGAAAGCCGATTCCCAGGAGGAAATTGCAGAAAAGGAGAATCAGGTTCATTTTGCGGTTGGAGATGGAGGAAAGCAGATTCCGCCTTTTTATTTCCAAAGGCTTGAAGGCAAGCATGATCACGCTGATTACCGAGATTATCAATGCCAAAAGCAGATAGGCCATGTAATTGAAATAGTACACGGATTCCGACAGATCCGCCCCGGCTCGCCCGACTTCCGAAACAACCGCTTCCCTGTCCAAGAGATTCCGGAGCTTGGAAACCAAGGCTTCCGAATCTTGGCCGTTGTTTATGTGGACATAGGCCAGATGGGAATACTTTTGGATTGTCCGCGTGATGATATGCGCCCTGGGAGCCTGGGAGCCGGTTTTGATGCCGATGGGAAGAATCTCACCTTCTTTAAGCGCTTCCGTGAATCCCTCGGGTATCTCAACATAGAGCTCGATTTCATTATAGAAAAGCCCCTCTTCTATTTTACCTTCCTCGATGTCTTTATAAATCGCATATTTTTCCAAATAGGATTTCAAACCCTGCGTGATTTCTGTATTGTCCCGATCAACAAAAACTATCTTCGTTTTGACGATGCTGAAACTGAACTCATCTTCCGGATAATTTTGCACCTGAATCAATCCCAGGACAATGAAGACCATGAAATAGATGAGGGCGATGACGCTGTTCTTCCAGAAAATCCTCCAGTAAAGCCTAAACACTGTCATACTTTTCCCCCCGCATTTTGAGATAGGTTCCGAACACGAGCAGTATGGAGAGAACAGAAAGCGTGAGGAGATCCCGGATATAGCGGCTCAGATCCGAAAAATAATAGAGGCTGAAAAAGGAATCAGTAACCAGGCCTGCCGGGTTGATGAACCTGAGCGGCGGGAAATAAGTCTCCGCCCAATACTTCACCTTCACCATCATCAGACCGGAAAGCGCGCTCGAAAAGAGCGAAACCACAACCATGATTCCTTCTTTTTTTCGTTCCGGAGCGCGGATTATCCCAGCCAGGAAAGTCCCCATGGCGATTCCTGCGACGCAGCCCACGAAGGATGCCAAAATGATCAACAAAAGGTTTTGCGAGAATTCAACATCAAGAATGTATTTCAGATAAAAAATCAGGAGCAGATTTCCGGAAAAATGGAGCGCAAGCGCAGCCAAAAAATAAATCGTAAGCAGTTTCAGTTTCGATTCCGGGGCGATCGCGGTTCTCAGCGCGCGGTAAGAATTGTCCGCCTGCAAATCACCGACCAAACTCACGCCCCAGAATGAACCGAACATGCAGGTCATTGCAATCAACGCATAGAAATAGATGACGAAGTTATTGTAATCGGGATTGGTCGCGGTATTGATTTCCTGGAGATAGCGGTTGTCTTTCATCAAATCCGCTAGCATCCCCGCCCTCACATCCGGATCAAGCTGCCCCAATTCCTGAAACAAATGCTCCATTTGGATGAACTCATCCAGGAAGGATTTGATGATCGACTCTCCAATGCCGTTTGTCCGGATGCGGTAAGTGATTTCTCCCCCTTCCCGGTAAACATAGCCGGTAATCCTCTCCTCCTGGAGTACGGCCTCCAATTCTTCCCGCGAAAGCTTCGCATGCACCTGGAAAACCTTTTTCCCATCGTCGTACTCCGCCGAAGTGAAAGCTTCGAGAAGAACGGGATCAGCCATGTCGCTTGCAACAGAAACGTGCACGGTTGCAAACGACGAGCGGGAGGAAAGATTCCCAAAACCCATGTAGAAAAAAAGACCGAGGAGCAGGGGGTAGATGAAGGTCCAAAAAACATTTGCCCTGCTCTTGAGCAGCATTTTCAAGCGGATTGCAAAAAGCCGCATCAGTCCCTGAGCTCCTTCCCCGTGATTTCCAGAAAGACATCATTCAGGGTCGGGATTTCCGAGAAAAGCAGGCCGTACTTGATGCCCTTGTCTTTCAGAATTTCCAGGACATTGGGAATGTTGGTGCTCCCTTTTTCGCTCTTGATGACCAAAATGTCGTCCTTGTAATAGGTGCTGTAAACATTGTGGATTTTCCCGAAGAGCTCGAGATACTCTTTCTTCGGCTCCAGAAGCTGCACTTCAATCGTCTCCCCATGCCTGATGCTAGCTTTCAGTTCTTCATTGGTTCCGTGCGCGATGACTTTCCCTTTGTCCATGATCACGATGTAATCGCAGATCTGCTCGACTTCTTCCATGTAGTGGCTCGTGTAAATCACGGTCGCGCCCTCTCTGTTCAGCCGCTTGATGCCTTCCAAAACCCTGTTCCTGGTCTGCGGATCGACGCCGACCGTCGGTTCGTCAAAAATAATCAGGCGCGGCTTATGGGCGATGCCGCAGGCGATGTTCAGCCTCCTAAGCAGGCCCACCGAAAGCTTGCGCGGATAAACATTCCGATACTCAAGCAGGGATACGAAGTTCACCGCTTCCTCCACAAGCCGCCTTCTCTTTTCCTTTTCCTTCACATAGAGCCCGCAAAAATAATCAACGTTCTCATAGACCGTGAGTTCCGTGTATACTGCGACATTCTGCGGAACGAAGCCGATTTCCGCTTTCAGATCATAGCGATTGGCGGACATCGGCTCACCGAAAACCTCAATATTTCCGCTCTCATATTTTAAAAGTCCCAATAGGCAGTTGATCGATGTCGTCTTGCCGCTGCCGTTGGGACCCAAGAGACCGAAAATTTCCCCGTCCCGCACTTCGAAAGAAAGATTATCCAGAGCGCGGACGCCTTTCTTATAAGTTTTTGTAACATTTTCTAACTTTACGACCATAGGACCCTCCAATTTGCCCTTATAATCATACCTTAAATTTATTTAAATGACAAGAAAAAATTACAATACGCTTTTCTTTCTTTGGAATTTATCCCGATACATCCTCTGATCCAACTTCTTTAAGAATTCGGATGCTGAAACCTTCCCAGGCTCATAGACTAAATAGCCGATACTGAGCTCCAAATGTATCTCGGTTTCCGGATTTTCATTGTGCTTTTGAAAGTTGTCCCTGATTCTCTGCACGCATTCGCGCAAAGCAGCATGGTTGTCAATGCCGGTGATGATGCAGAACTCATCCCCGCCGTAACGGGCAATCGTGTCGCCTTCGCGGACCGAAGCCCTGAGGATATCCGCCGTCTTTTTCAAAGCCAAATCTCCCGCCCCATGGCCGTGGCGGTCATTGATTTGCTTGAAATTGTCCAGATCGAGAAGGATGGCGGAGAAAGGTTTGTTGGCCATCACAAGGGAATTTAGGCTCACTTCAAATTTGCGACGGTTTCCGATGCCGGTGAGGAAATCCGTGTCCATGGTCTCGCTTTGGATAAAGAGATAGGCAATCAGCAGAGCGAAGACCAAGAAATTGACGGTTACGGAAAAACCGTAAAAAAGAGCCTGAACGATGATGCCCGCGAGCGGAAGCAGGGCGAAAGAAATCAAAGAACTGACGCGGCGGTGGGGAAGCTCCCTGCGTTTTCGGATAAGCAAGAGCACCGGGAAGAGTATCATCACAAGATTCTGCGCCTGAAACAAAGGAAAGATCGGTCCTCTTTGATAGAAATTACCCGCATCGATATGATAAAACCAACCCCAGAACTGCGTGCCGATGAGCAAAAGAGAATTAATGACGAAATGCGCCACAATCATTGCTTTATATATCCGGATTCGGGAAGAATCCAGCAGGAGTTCGTTCGCGACATAGAGAAGCCACAGACCCGGAACAATGGGTCCTAAAAAGAAAATCAAAAAATTCCCGGCTTTATTAAAAAACGGATAAAAACTCTTCGTTGTTCCGTCGAAATTGCTTAAGGCATCAGCAAAAACCATGAAAAAGACGACGAGGAGCATCCAGTCAAAGATTCTTCTGGAAGCGGATTTTTCAACATGACGTTTGGTTGAGGAAAAGAAAACCGCAATCAAAATCATGAGCGAATGTATGTCCAAGGCTAGGTTCATGATAATTCTTTCTTCCGACATTTTTTCTCCACCAAAGATATCTTCAACCCTTCCTATGTTTATATTATAACACCAACTCGCAATAAATTGCGGGAAAATGCAAAAACTAGCAAGAGGAAATTTTTTTTGGTATAATAAATAAAGAAAACATAAAAAAGGAGAAACAAAAATGGAAAAACTGAAAATAGGAATCATATTGGGCAGCACAAGAGAAGGGCGGGTCAGCCCCCAGGTCGGAAAATGGGTTTTGGAGGTTGCAAAAGAGCAGAATGAGGCGGAATACGAAATCATCGATCTTCGCGATTATCCCCTGCCTTTCCTGGGAGAAAAGGGCGACGAAGGAGCGATCGTCAGGTGGAACCAAAAGCTTTCCGAAATGGACGGTTTCATCTTCATCGTTTCCGAATACAACCACAGCATCAGCGCCGTTCTGAAAAACGCCATCGACAGCGCCAGGGATGCCTGGGCCAACAAGGCCGCCGGAATCGTCAGCTACGGTTCGCTCGGCGGAGCGAGAGCGGCCGAACATCTTCGGGGGATACTTGCGGAAATGCAGATCGCGGACGTGCGCACGCATCCCGCGTTTTCGCTCTTCCATGATTTTGAAAACATGACCATTTTCAAACCCCAACCGATCCAGAAAGAGACGGTCAGGCAAATGCTCGACCAACTCCTCGCCTGGTCCAAAGCCCTCAAGACCATCAGATGAAAAAAAGCCAAGGACGAACCTTGGCTTTTATTTTCGCAACTTCGCTTCCGTCGGATGGTGTTTTTCGAATTTGCTTAAGAGATCGGCGATGATGACACCGATTGCCAAAAAAACCACGCCGATTATGAGGTTCAAAACCAAATTCCTCTGCAATGCCTCGCGGTAGGGGGCGGTTTCCGGATCACCCGGGTTGAAGAGTTGGTAAATGATTGCGAATGGGCTTGAGCAAACCATCCCGAGAATCGCCGAATAAACCTGCTTCGGCCGCTTCTTCAAAAGCTTTTCTACAAGCTTCGCGAGCAGCACCACGCCGATGAGAATCCCCACGGCAAGCGCAAGGATGGGGAAAACATTGCTGGCGAGCGTCGCCTTATCGAAAAATATAATTGCTTTCAAAAAATCCTTGACCAAAGCAACGATGTAAATGTAATAACCGAAGGCAAGCAAAATCAGGGAACCGCTCACACCGGGAATGACCATCGTTGCGGCGGCGACTATCCCCAAGAAAAACAGCGTGATGACCAGGCCGAGATCGATTTCTTGGACCAAAAGCACCCTCTCCTTTGCAAAAAGCGGCACGCTGACAATGAAAACAATCCCCGCGAAAAAGGCAATGATTTGGCTGACGCTGTATTTTTTTGCCTTCACTTTTTCAAAGATTGTCGGAATCGATCCGACTATCAGACCAATGAAAAGCATGACCGTCGGAATCGGGAATTTATCCAAAAAGAAAGAAATTGCCAAAATCGCGAGCACGATTCCCAAAACCCCGCCCAAAGCAAGCGCCCAAACATCCTTAATAATCTTGAGGGGCTTGGAGAAAAAATTGCTGACGGCAGAAATGATTCTGTCATAGACATTGAAGGACACGGCCATGATGCCGCCGCTGAACCCCGGCATGATGTTGGCGATGCCGATGATGATTCCTTTTAAAAAATCCAAGAGTTTTTCCTTAAGCATGCGTCCACCTTGATTCTCAAAATTTATTATATCAAAGCGTCACCCAAAATGCCAGACAAAGCGGACGCAATTATATTTTTCCGATCAGTTTTTCTAAATAACGGTTATGATACACCAGATAATCGGCAATCAAAAGCACCGAAAAGATTAGCGCGCCGCAGATTCCCGTGCCAATGTTTTCGGCGATGCCATGCTTTGGAAAACCGAAAAGCCTGCACACGAGCCCCGAAGCTATCTCCCAGAGCGCGACGGCAAAACCGGCAAAGAAGAGCGCATAAGTGAAGACCACGGAAAATTTCAGGAAGCCGAGATTGTCCAAACGGACGATGACCGCAAGCCCCAGGAGCGAAGCAAAGAAACCACCGAGGAAATAAATGAAATGCCGGTACCAGGAAAAGCGGTAATAAAAAGAAAGCATGCGCCCGAAAAAGAGCGAAAGCAACAGGAAGACATAATAACAGCAGAGCAAAAATGAACTCAGCCTCAGCTTCAGCAATCTCTCCGCCAGAACCGCAAACCAAGCCATCCCGACCATCACTCCCGCAGCTAACAAATCCAAATCGAAGATCCCGTTTTTGATGTAAAAGATGCCAAAAAACAAACCGAGGAGCGTGATGATTGCCAGCAATAAATTTGGATAAATGATGTACAAGCGCTTCTTCATATTCCTATTGTTTTCCAATTTTTAAACCATATACAAAAAAAAAGGAAACCGAAACGGTTTCCTAGTTGGCTAAAATTTCAACGGTTTTTATCCCGCCAATCCTGTTCAAGCTGAGCAAAAATGAGAACATGGGGGCGGGCTCCGCCGGTTTCAGCACGATTTTCAACGCCTCATTGTCAAGATAGATTTTTCTTACCCTGACGGCAGCTTCATGTGCGCCAAAATGATTGACCGGAACCGAGTTAATTTTTTTAATGGTAGCAAAAGGGCTGCCCGTTTTTTCTTTTTCCTCTTCTTCATCTTCCGGATCTTCTTCGCTACCAAGCAGCGCTTCATAGGGGTCGGGCATCTCATAAACAATTCCCGATTCAAAATCTTGGTTTTGATAAGCGGCGCCGCCGGTTAAATTGAAGGCTCCGATGCATAATAAGAATATCAAAAACAGTTTTTTCATACTATCCCTGCTTTTCTCTGCTTTTATATTATCATTTTATGCGGAAATAATCAAGAAAAAAAGCCCCAACTAAAAGTTGAAGCCGAGGGTTTCGTCAATCGGTACGGAAAAACAGAGCGCGTGCGCTTTTTTGCCGGCGCCGTGGTCGGCGGTGATTGCGCTCATGATTTTGTTGCAGCTTTCAGCTTTCGAAACAATCAAAATGACGTCCTTTTCCGGATGGAGCGTAATCCCGAAAAACTTCGTTTCTTCATGGATGGCAGTGCTCCTGCCGCGCAGCACCGTTCCGCCACGGGCTCCGGCTGATTTTGCGGAATCCATGATCTCTTCCGCATATCCGTGATTGCAGATGGTAACGATCAGTTTGAAATCACTCATTTCCTTCCTCCAAAGCTTTGATCAGATTGTAAAATTCCTTCCCGATGTTTTTGATTGGCACCGTGAAAGCCACGGCGCCGTGGCGAATGAATTCCCTGTGTTTCCTGAACTCCTCAAAGATGCCCTCAACGTCCCCATCCTGCACAAGGCACATGATCACGTCCTTGTCGGGGGAGCCGATCCCCAAGAAATCAAGAATTTTTGAATCGGCAGTGCCTTTTCCGTAAGTGACCAACTGGAAGCGGGGAACGCTGTTCAAAATGTCAACAAATTTCTGCCCGTGGTTGCGGTCAACTATGGTTACCAACAGTTTCATCATTCACCTCATTAAGTTCGATGATATTGTCCTCGCCCGCTTCTGCGGTCTGTTTTTTCGTTTTGAAACGGTAAATCAAACCCAGTATTTGAACAATCAGTATCGGCGTCAAAGCGACGGTGGACAGAAGGCCGAAAGCGTCGGTTAAGACATTCGCGCCTTCGATTTTTCCTGCGGCCGCATTCGCAAAGGGTATCAGGAAAGTCGCGGTCATCACGCCCGTGACCGATGCTCCGGAGTCGAAAGCAATCGGAGTGAAGATTTTTGGAATGAAGAACGAGAGGATGAAAGCGAGCAGATAGCCGGGCAGGAGAATGTACCAGATGGAAATGCCGGAGAGCACGCGGAGGCAGGAAAAACCCACCGCGAGCGAGACGCCCAGCGAGAGCGCGGCATTCATGATCTTCCTCGGCAGCGTGCCGCTCGTCGCTTCCTCGACCTGTTTCGTGAGCACGGTGACGGAAGGTTCCGCAACCGCGATCGTGATTCCGAAGAGCATGCCGATCGGAATCAAAAGCCAGGAAGCATCCATCCCCGCAATCGTTTCGCCAAGATAGGAGCCGATGGAAAGGAAGCCGACATTGGCTCCGGCCAAAAACAGGACCAGACCGATATATGTATAGACTAAGCCGATGACGATTCTGATGACACGTTTTTTCGGCAATTTAAACGCAATTATCTGAAAGATGAAGAAAAAAAGCGCAAAGGGAAAAATCGCAATCCCGATGCTTTTCGCATATTCCAGCAAATACCCCCAGAGGCCCAAAGCGGCTCCCGCCTCGCTGGGAGCGGCAGGGTCATGCATCAAGCCGAGGAGCAGCACGGCGATGATCGGACCCAGGGCAATCAAGCCGACAAGGCCGAAACTGTCCTTTTCGGAAGCGCTGTCCCCGCGGGCGGAGGCGACGCCCAACCCCAAAGCAATGATGAAGGGAACGGTAAGCGGCCCCGTGATGACCCATCCAAAGTCAAAAGAAGCGGGCAGGAATTCTGCCGGAGCGACCGCACCCAATGCAAACACGATTCCGTAGCCGATAAGGACAATTGTGGAAAAAGGGATTTGGAAAGCGATCCTAAGCAGAGTCAGGGCCAGAAAGATGCCGACTCCCAATGCGGAAGCAGCGACCAGGGTCTTCGTCGGAATCGCCGTGAATTGCTCAGCCAGAACCCAAAGATTGGGTTCCGCGATCACCACCAAAAAACCAATCAGGAAACCGACCAAAATCAGGAGCCAGAGTTTTCTTTTCCTGGTAATGTAAGTCCCTATCTTTTCCGCAATCCTCATCATCGAAGCCTCCGCGCCGATGTTGAAGAGGATGAGACCCAAGAGAAGGAACAAAACTCCGGCGATGAATTCTATAAGTTCGGCTCCCCGGACGCCAAAAATCAGGCTCACAACCAAAATCACCAGCGAAACGGGACCGATGCTTTGCAAAGCTTCTTTGACCTTATCTAACAATATGCGTTTCAAGTATTTCCTCCTTCCACCAAAAATTCCATGATATCTTGCACCAATTCCTCGCAGTCGGGAGAAAGCAATAATAAATGGCTCATGTAATCATATATTTTTATCACCTTGCATTCGTTCGTGCAGAGGCCTGCCAAATAATCGATCGATGCTTTCGGGATTAATTGGTCAAGCCTGCCCCAGGCAAGAAAGCAGGGGCAATTGATTTCTCCGGTGTTTGCGTTCACATGGTCAATTAATTCTTTAAAATTTCTGTAAGCATGCCGGACATAGCGGCGGAACCACCTGTCCTTCAAAGCCCTGAGTGTTGTCAGGTCGTCGCGGAAAACGAATCTCAGTTTCCATCTCAGTTCCTCTTTTCTTTCCTCGTCCTTCATGAACAGGGCTTTTTGATAGGCATAAATGGTTTTTAATAGGAACTTGAGCTTCGAAAACGGCAAACGCAAATTAAAATACTTATTGCCGGGAGCGAGCAGGACGAGTTTTCTGACCGGGTATTTCGAAGCGAGATAAGCAGCGAGGGCGCCGCCCATCGAAAAACCGATGACATCCGTTTCATGCTCTTCCACAACTTTCCGAAACTTCTCTTCCACAATCCCCACTGTCTCCAAGCCCCGGAAATTCAGGTAATCCTCATCCGGACCGTGCCCGGGATAAGTGATCACTTCCAGGCGCTCGTAATGCTTTTCCAAATGCGGAAGCAGGGCTTTGAAATCATTGCCGTCGGAAAGCCACCCATGCAACAGAAAAACCGCTTTTCCCATAAAAATACCTTCCCTATTTTAACCGATTTGCAGGTAGAAAGCAAGCGATACGGCAACCCCAACGGTTTAGCCGCACCTAAAACATGCCCACAATCCATTTAACCAGAAAATACAGAGCGCAAACCGCCAATGCGGGCGTCAGGTTCACGGGTTTGAGCTTGTTTTTGAATAATAAATCAATTCCGACCGCAACCAGCAAAGCATAGCCGACCGCACCGAAGGCGGAGATGAACTCGGAAGAAATGTAATCCCCGAAGAAATGCGCCAGGCAGGCAATCAGACCCTGATAGATGAGGACGCTTGCCGCGGACAAGAGCACGCCGCTCCCAAGGGCGGAAGCGAGGAGGAGCGCGGTGATCCCGTCAATCACCGCTTTCAGATAAAGCACTTCCGGATCCCCGAGCCCGGCGCGGATGCTCCCCACGATTGCCATCGCTCCGGAGATGAAAATCATTGTTGAGGTGACGAAGCCTTTCGAAAGCTGTTTGGCCTTTAATTTGCTTTCCAAAAAGTTTCCGAAAGTTTCCATTCTCGAATGAAGCTTCAAAGTCTCGCCGATGAAAATGCCCGCCGCGAGCGAAAGCAACAGCAGGAGCTCGTGCCGGGTTTTGATTAGGCCTTCCTCGATCAGAACCATTTCGCGGATGATGCCCAAAAGCCCGAAAACAATCACCGCAAGGCCGATCGCCTTCAGAACTTCCCGAAAAACCTCTCTTTTGAAAGTTTTTCCGAACATGAGCCCGACGAACCCGCCCAGGAGCACGGCTGCGACATTTACCAAAACCGCGAGCATGCTATTCACCGAAGATTTTTTTGTATAAGTCGATGGCTTCGGCGATGATTTTCACCGCTACTTCCCGGCCATGGATTTCAAAACCGGCTGTTGTGCGCCCTTCCAATGTCTTGTAAACCTGGAAGAAATGTTCGATTTCCGCGGCGATGTGCGGTGGAAGCTCATGCAGCTCGCGGTAAAAATTCCAAGTCGGATCCTGGAAGGGGATGGCGATGATTTTGTCGTCAGCTTCGTCGCTGTCAAACATTCTCGCAACCCCGATCGGGTAACAGTTCACCAGGCTCAAAGGTTCCAAATCCTCGCTGCAGAGCACGAGCACGTCCAACGGGTCCTGGTCTTCCGCATACGTCTTCGGAATGAAACCGTAGTTGGCGGGATAATGCGTCGATGTATAGAGAATCCGATCCAAAATCAAGAGGCCCGTTTCTTTATCAAGTTCGTATTTTTTCTTGCTTCCTTTCGGAATTTCAATCACGGCGATGAAATCTTCTGGTTTGATTCTTTCCGAATCAATGTTGTGCCAAATGTTCATGCGCTACCTCTCTTTATTTTCATATTATTCTAATCTATTATACATGAATTTCCCCGTTATTTCCAGATTTTTATGCTTAGATTTCCACGGAAAATCTTCTCTGTGGTAAAATGTATGCAGAAAGGAGTTGCCATGGCTAAATTATTCCAAGAATTCAAACTTAAAAATTTGCATTTGAAAAATAGGATCGTGATGGCACCGATGTGCATGTATTCCGCCGGCGCGGACGCGCTCCTGACTCCCTGGCATTACGCCCACTATCTGGCGCGCGCAACTGGGGGCGCGGGCGCCATCCTTTTGGAAGCGACCGCGGTCTCACCGGAAGGGAGGATTACGGAAGCGGACCTCGGTCTGTACGCGGACGAACAGATTCCCCGTTTCCGGAAACTGACCGCTGCCATCCGCGAACAGGGCGCCGCCGTCGGCATCCAGCTCGCCCATGCCGGAAGGAAGAGCAGGACAAGGGGAAAAATCATCGCTCCGAGCCCCCTCGCTTTTCCGACACTGAAAACTCCGGAAGCGATGAGCGAAACGGAGATCGAAAGGATCGTAGGCGCTTTTGGGGAAGCAGCAAAGAAAGCCCATTTGTCCGGTTTTGATTTTCTGGAAATCCACGCCGCCCACGGTTACCTCATCAACCAATTTCTTTCGCCCCTGACCAACCAACGGCAGGATGAATACGGAAAAGACAGAACGCTCTTCCTGCGCAGGATTCTGGAAGCGGTGAGAAAGAATTGGCCGGAAGAAAAGGCGCTGTGGGTGCGCGTTTCCGCCGAAGAATTCCACCCGGAGGGGCTCCGTCCGGAAGCTCTCGGGAGAATTCTCAAAAATCTTCCCATCGACTTGGTCGACGTTTCCAGCGGCGGCGTGACCGGGGAGAGGGTCGACGCCCATCCCGGCTACCAGATACCCTTTTCCGAGAAAATTAGGGAGATTTCCGGCCTGCCGACGGCCGCGGGCGGACTGATTACGGAAGCGCGGCAAGCGGAAGCAGTTCTCGAAGAAGAAAAAGCGGATCTCATCTATTTCGGCAGAGAGCTTTTGAGAAACCCCCATTTCCCCCTCTACGCTGCCAAGGAATTGGGAGTCGAAGTGCCCTGGCCGAAACAATACATCCGCGCCAAAATATAATACCGAGCCCAGGCTCGGTATTTTATATCAGCATTTTGATTCCCAAGAGAATCAGAATGATTCCGCCCAGAATCTGGGCTTTATTTTTTATCAGGTGGCCGCAGACGCAGCCGAGATAGATCGCAACGAAACTCAGCGCCAGCGTGATCAGGGAAATTATCAGGGCCGAAAGGTAGATCCGCGCCCCTGCGATCGCCAAAATGACCCCCGCAAAGAGCGCGTCGATGCTGGTCGCGATCCCCTGCAAAATGATTTTCGAAAAATTGATCCTTTCCGGAACTTCTTCTTTTTCCCGGGCTTCAAAAATCATTTTCAGGCCCAAAAACAAAAGAATCAAGAATGCGATGAAATGATTGATCGCATTCAGCCTTTCGCTGAAAAGCCTGCCGGAGTAGAAACCAAGGATGGGCATCAAGCCCTGAAAGATTCCGAAGATTGTCGCAATCACCAAGGCCTTCTTCAGCTTCATCCCGCATTCAGCCATTCCGTCGGCCATCGCAACCGAGGAGGCGTCCATCGCCAGCCCGCTCCCAAACAAAACAATCTCCAGAATGCTCATCTCTAAACCTCCGTCATCGTCAGGAATTATCCAATGTTTTCAGGTCAAAGGCAAGGCTTTTCAGAAAATGCGTCTGAGTTCGCCCCTCAACAAAGAATACAGATACGCCGAAACCTGCTTATCGGAAATGCTTTCCAGATAATCCTTATACATCCCCAGTTGCCGCACGTACTCCCCCTTCTCAAGATTGCTCAGTTTGTAATCCAAAATGATCAGTTCTTCTTCCGTCTCCAATATCAAATCGATGACGCCCCGCGCGCCCTGGAAATGGAAGGGGTGCTCGTGGTAGCTTTTTTTGATCGGTTTTTTGAAAATGGGTTCCCTGAAGAGTTTCAGCAGCCTCCCTTTCAAGAATTCGGAAAGCTGTGCCCCCTGAAGCAAGGCTTCCGGATCTTCCTTGAAATCCAGGACTTCCAGAATTTCATGGAGGGTGTTCCCGAGCTCGAGCGCTCTGAGCACGTCCTTATTCAAAAGGCCTGTCGCGGATTCCGAAGCGGTGATTCTTTCTTTCTTCACTTTTTTGAGGCTGACCTCCCTGATCTTAAGCGGTTCTCTCTTGGGGAAGTCTTTGATTAAGGCTTTTCCGGTTTCGTAAGTTTTGTCCAAGGAGGAAGTGCTCGCTCTTTCCCTTCTCCGGAAACTATCCTTCACCGAAGAAAAAACGGCATGGAAGGATTTGTAATTCAGCCTGTCAACGAAGGGGATGAGTTCTTCGAAGCGGCGGAATTCCAGAAAATCCGGGGCGACGACGATTATCTGCTCCTTGGCCCGGGAAAGCGCGACATAGAGTACCCTGAGTCTTTCGCTGATTTCTTCCTGTCTGTATTTATGCTTCAAAAGCTTTTTATAGAACACATCCGCAAGCCCCTCTTGGAAGCGGGGAAAGATGAATCCGAATTCCGGATCGAAGACGATCCTGTCATTCAGTTCCGTAAATTTGAAACCAGTTTCCAAATCGGAATAATAGCAAACGGGGAATTCCAAACCTTTGGATTTGTGGATCGACATCATCTGCACGGCATCCGTTTCCGCCGCGGGCGCCTGCGTGAACTCGATGTCGAGATCCCCCGCCATGATTTCTTCCAAATAAGCGATCGCGTCGGGCAGGCGGAAGCCCAGGCGGTCAAACTCCCGGAATTTCCCCAAGAGGAAGTTCAGCTTCTCCTCGACTTCCTCAAGGTTGCCGATTCTGATCATTTTCTCGTAAAAGCCGAATTTCTCGTAAATTTCCCATAAAATTTCGCTCAGAGTTGCTTTTCGCGCCCGGGTCGACAAATACATCAGGTTCTCATGAACCTCTGGGAAAAGCCCATTTAAGCCTTCGAGCATATTTCCCCGCAAAACCTTGAAAATCTTCCCGTCCTCCCCTTGTACAAGAAAACTCCTGAGAACGCTCAGACAGGCATCCTTGAAATTTTCTCGGAAATAGGCCTCGTCCAGCAGGGAATGCACGCAACGCAAAACATTTTTCAGGACATAGATTTCCTGGCTCCTGACGAAGCTTTCGTCCTTGTGTATCACAAGGGGGATCCCGAGGTATTCGAAGATTTTCTTGTAAGCGTCGAAGTGTTTCTTTTCGCTTGTGAGGATTGTAAAATCGGAGGGGCGGGCGGGCCGCACGGTTTTCCGATCCTTGTCATAGATCTTATAGCCTGCTTCCAAAAGGCGTTTGATGTCCTGTCCGATCAGAAAGGCCTCGATTTCATGGCTCTTTAAAACTTCGTTCTCATGCCCGTAATTGATGATTCTGATTCTGTAATCCGCTTCCGGGGTATTGTTTTCATATGCTTTGTTTCCGAAAACAAGTTCCTGACCCCCGTCATAATCGACCCCGCCGAGCTCGGAATCCATCACTTGCCTGAAAATCATGTTGATGTCTTCCAAAACCTCCTTCCGGGACCGGAAATTCCGGGAAAGGTCAATCGCAAGCCCTGCTCCTTCCTGCTTGAAGGCCCGGTACTTCTGCTTGAAGATTTCCGGATTGGCGTTCCGGAAACGGTAAATCGACTGTTTGACGTCCCCCACCATGTAGACATTGTCCTTGGCGAGCAGGGAGATGAGGATTTCTTGGAAATCGTTCGTGTCCTGGTATTCGTCGATCAAAATCTCATGGGTATGCTCCCGCAAATATTCCCTGATGTCGGGGTTTTCCTCAAGCAGCCTGATTGCCATTTTCGCGACGTCCTGGAATTCATAAATGTTGTGCCTGCGTTTGAATTCCCAGAACTCCGCTTGTACAAGCCCCAAAATCCTAATCAGAACGCTTGCGTGGGGCTTTGTCTCGAGGATGCTCGCGAACATCTCCTCCTCGTTTTCGTACTCCAGGTATTCCTGCAATCTTTTCAAAGACTCCCTGATTTCCCCTTTTTCATAACCCAGGATGATTTTTTCATATTCATCCCCGACCCGGGGCGTCCGCGGCAACGCAAGCTTCGCTGCTTCCCTGTATTCCGCATAAGTCTGCGCGGCAAGGAGGGGCGAAAGCGCCCGCTCCAGTTCCAGAACATGGAGGACCAAATCCTCGTCCGTAATCTCTTCCTTCAGGCGCTCAAGCCGCAAAAAAATCCTCTTCCGTTCGAGCGCAAGCAATTCTTCATAGCGGGAGATCATTTTCCGGATGAAGGCATGGTTGTAAAAGCGGCCGAGGTAGGATGCGAGATACCCGTTCCGGTCATGGAGGAGTTCGAGCCTCCCGTCCAATTTATGGACATAGTTTTGCAGGGCGTGGTCGTTTTTTACGGAAAAAAGCGTCACGAATCCCAAGAACTGCGGATCCCCTTCCTCATACAGCCTTGCAAACACTTTTTCAATGATTTCTTTCTTTTTCAGGGAAAAGAGCACACCGTCACCGATCGTAAGCGACCTGTCAACCCCGAGGCGGTAATGGTAGCGTCTGACCAAGGAGAGCGCGAAACTGTCGAAGGTCTGGACTGTGGCCTGATCAAGATAATCCAAGGCCTCCCGGAGGTCATGCCCGGCCTCGATTTCCTGCATGAGTTTTTTCCTGAGCCTTTCCTTCATTTCTCCGGCAGCCGCCCGCGTGAAAGTGAGGACGATCAGGCGGTCAAGACTGACTCCGTCCTTCAAAATCCTGACAATCCTTTCCGTCAGGATCGCGGTTTTCCCGCTCCCCGCGCCCGCATTCACCAGGATGTTCTTCCCTTTTTCGTGAATCGCGCGCCATTGTTCGTCGCTCCAAAATGAATTTTCAGGCTTCTTCGGTATCATCTGTTCCCCTCAAAAACGATAAGTTTTTATATTCCCTGATGCGCACATAATCCCGTTCATCCCGAAAACACAAATCCTTATACGGGCAATATTCGCAGCTGTCAAAGGACCGGGATTTTTTGGGATCGATCCTAAAATCCCCGGCAAGGATGCCCGCGAGCGCTGCTTCGATTTTCTCCCCGACGATTGCCAGAATCTGTTCAAACTCTTCTTCGGAGAGCATGAACCTAAGGCTGTCGGCATGGAAGCCGCTCTTCGTCGTCCTGATCCCCCTGAGGGTGCTCAAGGGGTGCCCGTAATTCCTGTCCAATTTCTCAAGCAATGCCCCCCTGTCGGGGCTGTATCCCGTTTTCCGGAAAAAGCGGAAAAACTGCTCCTCATAGCTGAATCTCGGATCCCGCCCGAACACCGTGTTCGGAAGCACCCTTTGGAGATACCCGCCCCCGAATTTCGCGGAGAAGCCCGCATGCTTCAGAAGATAGAAATAGAGCGGAATCTGGAGATTGAGCCCGTAAACGATTCTCCCGAGATCGATGTCGGCGTTCCCGCTTTTGTAATCCACGACGACATAGTATTCCTCGCCGTCATGGCTGAAACTCTGGATTTTGTCGATCTTCCCTTCCAAAACAAAACCGTCCCGCAAAGGTATCCGAAAGCTCTTCTCTAGCGCGACCGTCTTCAGAGAACTCGTCTCCTCCTCCAATTTGAGGAAACGGCGGAACCTGAGCAGCACTTCCAGGTATTTGCCCGCGAAAAACTCCTCCCGGGCGTTTAGTTCAATGTTTTCTTCTTGCAAATATTCAGCCAGTTTTCTTTTCAGGAACTCCTCCGGCTCTTCCGGATCCTCCACGAGCAGGGCCTCGAGGAGATTGTGGAAGAGGTTTCCGATGAAGAGCGCTTCTTCGTTCCTGACCCTGCTGATGCCGAGGACCCTTTCCAAATAATAGAGGAAGCGGCAACGGAAATACTGGTCCAGCGCGGTGTAGGAGAGGGTTTTCGGAAGCGCTGCTTGCAAATCCTCGGGATTGACCCCGGTGTAGGCATGGCTGTAAGAGCGGTAGGCGAACTCCGGCCAGGTGGAGTGGAGCCGGAAGAGCTCGGGGCTCGTTTCGGAATAGCGATAATACAAATCGAGGCGTTTTCCCAGGCGAATCTGTTCAAGCTTGGGGACATAACTCACGTCTTTCCGCTCAGACTTGACGACCTCATGCTCCAATGAAGAGGCGAGGCCGGAAAGCGGCACCCGGACTCCCCCATGGTTCAGGCTGTAGGAAAGCTCGACCGAAGCAGTCCCATTAATCAGAGCCAGCGCTTTTTCCCGCGCCGCCCGGTTCTTTTCGCGGGAAGTGAAGAGCCCCAGTCTCTCCCGCTCATGGTCCGCCAGGTATTCTTCGTCCAGATGGGTTTCCGGAAAGAGATCCTGGTTGAATCCGAGAATGAAGAGGATGTCGCCCGCATCCAAGTGCTGATCCCGATAATCCCCGACGACTATTTGGTTGGCAAACTCTTCTTTTCCCGGCGTCGTTTTCTTCAATTGGTGGACCAGATCCTCATAAATTTCCCGGACGTAATAATCCTCCCTGAGATAGAGATTCAACACACGTGCCAGATCACCATCCGCAAATCCCGAAAACGCCTTTTCAAAAGCCTCGGAAACCGGACACTCCATGTATAAAGCCAATTCCTCCAAAAATTCCTGAACATGCTCGCATTCATAAAGCGAATGTTTTCCGGAAAGCTCGATGTCGATTCCGGCAAGCAAAAAAGCTTCCTTCAGATAGGGCAGGTATGTTTCCGGAAGCTTTTGGATCTTAATCCTCTCCGCTCCCACCCCGGTATCCAGGAGTTTTCCCACTCTTTGGACCAAGGAAGCTATTTCTTCCTTATAACTAGAAAACTCAAGAATCCGGTGCTTCTTTCTCTTCTTTTCAAAACGGTAATGGATGACATCAGTTTTGGTTTTTATGATTTCCAGCGCCCTCTGGAAACGGTCGCCTTCGAAGAAAGCCCCGACAAGGAGCACGGGGCGGTTTTCATAGAGCCTCTCCAAAAGCGGATTGATTTTCAAAAAGGGCCGGCATTTGTTTTTGATTCTAATCAGCTCATGGATTTTCTGGTTCTGGTAACGGGAATCCACAAGCAAGGAATTCTCGAGCTTTATTTCCGCAAGCTCCGGGGAAATCCCCTCTTCCCGGGCGAGCGCGATCCTTGCCTCAGGCCCGTATTCGCCGAGCAAATCGCGCGCCGCTTCCTGGAAACTCCTAAAACTCGCTTTCACAAGCCCCCTCCTCTCCGAAAGGGCCCGCACGATTTTCTCAAGCACCGCCCCGGAAGCGATGACGAGGGGGTTCTCCATTTCCGTGATCAATTCCAACAATTTCTCCATGTCAATCCCTCAGATAGATGTCGATTTCGATTTTATGCCAATTCCCGATTTTGGACATGGCTTTGATTTTCCCGAAAAGGAGCTTGCCCGCGTCGAGGAGCCTCGCGAAAACGGGGTTATCGAAGCGGGGGACATAGCCGATTTTTTCATCCTTTTTGGTGATGACGGCAATCGCAAGCTTGTCGTGCATGTTCTCCGGCTCGCGGAGGAACCGCAACTCGTCCCCTTCCTTAAGCCCCCTGACGATCCCATCAATCCCTTCCGCATGGCTCGTTCCAGCGACATGGGTCGAGAATAAATAAATGTCGCGGGCATAGGGCCGGGGAAGAACCGGCAGATCCTTGATGAGTTTCAAAGGCAGATTTTTGTCTTTCTTGATGATGTCCATCAGCTGATCTCCTTCTCATAGGTGGGATCGATTTCCTGCAGGCGTTCCTTCAAAAACTCCAGGCTCTTCTTCAATAATTCGATGTCCCTGTCCAAATCCTCCAACTTGTCGTTGACCCATTCGGAATCCGTCAGGAGCTCCTTTTGGTTATAGGGAAAGCTTTTTTCCAGCTTCCGGTTTTTTCTCTGCAGTTTCCTGATCTTCTTCTTGAAATTCTCAATTTCCGCATCCAGCTTTTCAAAGGCCACGGGAGGGGAAGGAAGGATGAAACTATCCAGCAGCACTTCGCATTCCTGCAGGGTTTCCAAATCATTCAATTTATAGGCATTCAGCGTTTTCAGCCACAATTCCTTCATCTCTTCATTGAAATCGGAGTTCAGATCCGGATGAATCCGTTTCGCGATTTTCAGATAAATCCGCTTCACTTCCCGCGCTTCCTCTTTGGTCAGAAGCGGAAGTTTTTCGAATTCCTGGGCCGCCCTGTATTCTTCCAGAATCTTCTCCAGGCGCTCTTCATATTCCCTGAATTCCGCGTTCAGCACTGCCTCGACGAATCCCTTGTCTATTTCTTCGCCCCGGTTGATGTAAAACTGATAGAGCTCGATTTTTCTCCGCAAACGCTCCCCCTCGCAGAAGAGCAGATAGCGTTCGAAATATTTTTCTCCGAAGAGGAGATTGTAACGGTTATAGATCACAAAGTTTTCTTTGAAGATGTCTTCCTGCCTTTTGAAGAGGGCTAAGAACTCTTCTTTCAATCGCGAGAGCTCATTCTGTTTTTCCCGGAAAACAAAATTTTCGCCGATCACTCTATCCCCCCTTTCAATTTAATTATATACCAAAACGGCCCGGAAAACAACACAAAAGGCAGCCCCGACGCTGCCCGTTTCAGCCTTTATCATTCACGAAATTTGCCAATGCCCAAAGCCCCCGGGCAAGTTGGTCCCGGGAACAGGCGAGATTGATTCGTAAAAACCCGTCGTAATCGGAGCCGTAAAGATCGCCCCTGTTGAAGCGGACTCCGTAGTCCGCAAGCCCGGCATTCAACTCCTCGGAACTCATCCCCAGGAAGCGGAAATCAACCCAGGCAAGATAGGTCCCCTCCAGGGGCGCGATTTGCGCTTCCGGAATTCGCTCCCGGAAAAAACTTACCAAGTGGGCATATTGTTCCGTGAGATGCTCATTCTGTAAATCCACCCAATAGGCGCATTTCCCGTAAGCGGCCTTGCAGGCGACGACCGCCAAAAGATCGGGCCCGATGTAGAAACCGCCGATGAAATCCCTTAGTCTTTTCCTGTGCAATGCATTCGGCACGACCATGTTCGCCAAATGGAGCCCGGCGAGATTGAAGGTTTTGCTCGGAGCGAAGACGAGGATGATGTTCTCATGCTCCCGGAAATACTTCCCGGCGGAAGTGAATCTGCTTCCCCCAAGCAATAGATCGCTGTGGATTTCGTCGCTCACGAAGAGAGTACCGTATTTATCTGCCATGGCCAGCAGGGTCTCGGTTTCTTCCCGCGTCCAAACCCGCCCCACGGGATTGTGGGGGCTGCAGAAGATGATCATATCCACGCCGTCTTTAAGGATTTCCTCAGTTTCCCGGAAATTGATTCTGTACTTGCCGTCCTCCAGCAGCAATTTGCTTTCGACAAGCCTCCTCCCCGAGCGCTTCACCACATCATAGAAGAGATTGTACACGGGCGTGTAAATCAAGATTTTCGCATTCTCATCCGTCAGGGCGAGAACGGAAAACATCAATGAGGAAACTACCCCCGTGGTCGCAAGCACCCACTCGGGCTTGATTTCATATCCGTAACGCTCCGCCGTCCACCTTCCCAAAATCTCATAATACTCCTGGTCAAGATAGGAATATCCGAAAGCGCCGTGCTCAACCCTTTCTTTGAGCGCCGCGATGATTTCCGGAGCGGTCGGATAATCGGAATCGGCGGTTGTAAAGGGGATGAGGGTTTTCCCGGCCTCTTCCCGCAGATAATCCCATTTGTAACAGGAAGTGTTGAGACGGCTGAATGGTTTATTGAAAAGATCCATAATCTCCTCCCGCATAAATTATACCACAGAACCATGCAAAGAGAAAAGGACCTCTTGCGAGGTCCCCTGCTTTAATTGTTTGCATGCCCAAAGCAGCAGAGCAGATCTCGGTTGTTTTAGATGGTAACCTCCGAACCCATGTCCTTTAGACACTATTATCCTAACCAAAAAAAGGGATTATATGCAAAAAATGATGGTTTTTCTTTTTATTTTTGATATAATAAAGTTATTAGAGGAGGATAGAATGGAACAGAAAAACAAGTTATTGAAACGAACCAAATGGTCCTATAGTTTGGGCGGCATCGGCCGCGACATGACCTATGCTCTGGTTGCAACATTCTTCTTGACCTATGTGCAATATGCGGTCGGACTCACCAAGGCGCAATTTTCCGTAATCGGAGTCATTCTCATCATCGGCCGCGTCTGGGACGCCGTGAATGACCCGATCATGGGCGCGATCATTGAAAACACGAGAACGCGTTGGGGTAAATTCAAACCCTGGGTCCTGATCGGCGCAGTCTTCACCGCCATCGTCATCATCGTCATGTTCAACTGGCGGCCGATGGGCAATGCCGGCTGGAACTATGTCATTTTCTTCGCGGTGATTTATCTCCTCTGGGAGATTGCCTTCACCATGAACGACATCTCCTATTGGTCGATGCTTCCGGCGCTCACGACCGATGAAAAAGAAAGGAACAGCATCACGACGCTTGCGGTCGTGTTCGCAGGGGTCGGGGCCTTCGCTGCCAATGCCGGCATCAATTTCATCACGGTCGGAAACGCAATCAAAGGCTACAGCATGGTTTCCATCATCATTGCTCTCTTCCTGGTCGCTTGCCAACTGCTTACTGTTTTCGGGGTCAAGCAAACCGTGCAGACGACGGGAGAAATTGCTGCTGACGGTTTTAGGGTAGAAAGCAAGGAAGACAAAGTCACCTTTAAGAAAATGTTCAATGTGATCAGAAACAACGACCAACTGCTTTGGATCATCCTGGCGATGCTCCTTTACAATGTCGGGAGCGGCATCCTCCATGCTTTGGGTTACAATTTCTTATACATGGAATTAGGGTATGACGGCTTTCTGGCGATGGTTTTCGTCGCCACTTTCGGAGTGAGCAACATCGGAATCCAGGCCTTCTATTCCAAACTCGTCAATAAATTCGGAAGAAACAAACTGCTACTCTACAGTTTTATTGCCATCGCCGTGGGCTATCTCCTTCTCTTCTTTGCGGATCTTCTTCCCTTCCTGCCAATGAGCATCATCACCGTCTGCTTCTTCGGAATCTTCTGCTTTGCGGGTCAGGCCATTTTCTACATGATCCTCACGGTCAACATCGCCAACACCGTTGAGTACAACGAATACCGCACCAACGAGCGGAACGAAGCTGTAATCTTCTCTCTGAGGCCCTTCATGGCAAAAATGGCCAGCGCCCTACAGCAGGGCATCGTCACCCTCGTTCTCGTGACTTCGGGCATCTTCACTCTTTCCCAAAACGTCACCTTCCTCGAAAACCAAAAAGCGGACTACGACAAAATGGATGCCGCAGAGCAAGAGGAATATAAATTGAATGTAGAAGAGCAGAAGGTCATCCTGGATGGTGAAGAATTTGAAGACTTAACCGAGCAAGAAAAGCTTGATTTCTACGAAATGCTCAAGCAGGTAGACTACAGGAGAAACGAAACAACCGGCAAAGAAGAAATGTACATCAATGAAGCCGCGGACCTTAATTTCAAAAACAAAGCCACAAGCTTCATGCGCTGGTATCTGAGAAGCGCAATCACGCTCGCGCCGACCTTGCTCATTTACCTCTCCTATCTTGTGCTGAGGAAAAAATACATCATCGACGAAGAAATGTATCAGATGATGGTCAAAACAATTGCAGCCAGAAAAAATGCTGAAGGCGAAGATTTCGCCGTAACCTGATCACCGCAATCAAAAACAGAGGCTCCGGTCTCTGTTTTTTTATACATTTTTACATTACGGGTCAGATTTCTTCCGCCAAATCGTCAAGAATGATTCTGGCGATTCCGAGCAAGCCGTAACCGATATGGGCACCCACGGTCGGAGTGATGACGGAAAATTCGACGCTTTCCACATTCGGCATTTCCTGCTTCACCCGTTCCATCAGTTCCAATGCGTCCTCATGGCGCCCCGCATGCTGGACCAAATAACGCACGCGTTTGTGACCAACGCTTTTTTCCTTGACGATTTCAAGAATGCGGTTAATGGCTTTTTTATGCGTCCTCACCTTTTCATAAGGAACGATTTTCCCTTCATCGTTGAGCTCTAAGATCGGTTTGATTCCGACAAGGCTGCCGATGAAACCTTCAACGGTGCTCAAGCGTCCGTTCTTCACCAGATATTTCAAATCGTCGACAACAAAGAAAGCGACGGTGTTGTTGCGTAATTTTTCGCATTCCGCCAGTATCTCTTCAACTGTATAACCTTTATTGGCCAGGATCTCCGCATAATACGCGACATATCCTTCCATGATACAGGCAGTTCTGGTGTCAAATACATAGAAATTTACTCCCTCAAAGATATCCTTCCCGATTGCCTGGAGGTTTTCCCCGTAGGCGCTCAAGTTAAAGGAAATCGGGAAATGGATGACATCCGTGCAACCCTCCGCTTTCCATTCTTCGACGCGCGCCATGATTTCGCCCGGTGTCGGGGCCGAAGTCGTCGGAATGATGTCGCTTTTTTTCAGCCGCTCGTAGAATTCATCAGCGGTGATGTCAATTCCGTCAATTAATGTTTCGTTTCCGAAATGAATTGCCGTTCTAGTTATTTTCACATTATGCTTGCGCGGAAAATAATCCAAACAAGAACTGCAATCAGCTGTGATTCCTATTTTCATAACTTGTTCCTCCGTCGTTTATATTATAACAAATGCTCAAAAAAAAGAAAAGAAAATACAAAAAAAAGGCCGCCCTGCGGCCTATCTGACTTTGAACCGATAATGATCCCAGATATAGTTTTTAAGTTCTTCATTCGTAAACCCCGTTTCCTTGAAGACCTGAGCCACGAAATCATCAACGGTCGACTGTTTTTTTGAAATCCGGAAGAGATTTCCCTTGGTCGTCTTTTTGATTCCGGGTACATTGCGGATGAAATTAATCAAAAGTTCTTTTTCAAGACCCATTTTCTCGATTTTCTCCAACGCGGGATGCTTCCGGTAGTATTTCTCTTTGAGGAGGCTATCATAGGTGAAATAACGGTTCTTGGGAAGGATTTCCGCAAGCGCTTGGACATAGGCTTTGATATCCTCGGTTTTCAATCCCCGCTTTTCCAAATAGGAGATGTTCAGGAGCTTGTCCTTGCTTACCTGGAAAGCAAGGTACTCCTGCCGGAGCGTTTCCACAAACAATATCAGCGTCGTCTCGCGGATTTGCCTGTCCTTTTCCGTGATCTTGTAAACATCTTCCGCAAGCACCTTCTCAAAAAAGATTTCTTTCAGTGAAGAATACCCTTCTTTGATGATGTAGTTCACGTCATGGGTTTTGTATCCCAAATCCTTGAGCCAGAAATTGGAGAAGTATTGATAGTCGGAAGGTTTGATTCCTTCTTTCCTCAAAATCTCAGTAAGTTCTCCCAGCTCATAGAAATCATCCTTCATGATCTTCCTAATTTTTTCGAGCGTTTCTTCGGATACCCGCGGTTTGAAATTATAAAGGATCTTCAGGGAGATGTAATCCCCGAGCGTGGAATTGATGACATTGACCAAGGTTCCGGCATGGTAACCGTAGCGTTTGATCAGGGAGTTTGTAAAAGCGGGGAGCCTGACGGGAGTTTTCAGCTTCCTCCAGTTTTCCACAACCACGTCCGCATAGTTCTTTCCGTGCACGGCGAGCATCGGCTGGCGGTTGAAATCAACCTTCCCTTCGAATTCCTTCTCGCCGGCAAACAACCTCCGCAAAATGAAATGGAGCTCATAGCCGTCCCTGATGTCGGCTCTTTCCATCAATTCGGGGTATTTCTGATGGAAGAAGGTGCAGGAATAAACGGAATTGACTTCGTAGAGAATCTTCTTCAGTTCCGAAACCAATTCCGGGGTGAGCTTTCCATAATCATAATGGCGGACATTCTGCAAGCCTTGGACGGTGTTGGAGACGATGTCAATGTATTTATCGAATTTGTAATCAAGATTGTTTTCGTCAGCGACCTTCTGCGCGAGCTTGACAATTTTGCTTTTGTGCATGCCCTCATCGGGAACGAAATGCTCGATCACATATTCCATGAACTGCCTTTTGGTCAGTTTGGGAACGGTTTTCCCGTAAATCGTGATCCTTTCGGAAAAGACTTCGGGGAGCGAATCCTTGAATTCGTCCAAATCGAAGGCGGGAATCTTGCCCTCCTCCATCAATTCGAGCATATATTCTTCGGGGAAGACATATTCTTCGTCAAATGTGTATTTCTTCCCCAGGTACTTCACGATATTGAAGGAAAAATCGTCGAGCCCGAAGATTTTCTTAAAAACCGCCGGATGCCAAACATATTTATTGTACTCTTTTACAAAACTCTCTTCGTAAAACATCGCGATGTCCGCCATCCTGTCGCGGACGATCTGCCTGATCCTTTCCCTGGTTTTCCGGAATTTGTCCGCCACCGTCTGCAGCGTCGCTCCGGAAAATCTTTCCAAAATGATTGCTTCGCTTTCTTTCTTAATCTTGACAAGTTTCAGTTTTTCGCGGAAATAGGGGAGTCTGATTTCTTCGTTGCCGATGATCAAATCGGTGTTCTCGGAGAGTTTTTTGATGAATTTGTCCAAATCAAAAGCAAGTTTGTTTTTCTTGGCAAAGTTCAGGAGTTCCGAAAAACTGACCTTGCCATAGTAATCTTCAATCAGCATGGTCCGGAAATAGGAAAAAGTGGAATCCGGAAACTCCGTGTAATATTTCTTGAATTCTTCCAGAATCGCTTTCAGAGTTTTGTAACTGAAGAAATCCAGCAAAATGCCCTGCAAGTAATATTCCCTGATCTTTCCGAGTTTGAAGATCCCCAGTTTATGCAGGCTCGTAATCGCCCCCCGAGAAAAGCCGAGTTTTTCCACGGGGAGGGCATCGGAAGCGTGGTTTTTGCTGTAAATCGGAATGACCGCGGCAAGATTTTCCCTTTCCGCTATCTCCTTCAAAATCCCCAAGAGCTGAACAAGGGATTTGGTGCCGAGATTTTCCACGGCGTAAATTTTTACCTGTTCGACCAAGCCGAATAATTGGGATACGTTGCGGATGGAGCTGTGGCTGAGCGCGTTCAAAGTTCTAAGATTCAGATTCAGCTCTTCCAAAGTATATTTTTCGTCCAAATGACGGTAGGGGCAGTCCTCAGTTTTTTCTTCCAATTCCAGGAACAGTTTCTTGCGTTTATGTTCGCCGAGGACTTCTTTGAGCTTCGCTATTTCTTCCGAATCCAAGATCCCTTCCAAATCAGCCCTGACCAAATCAAAAACCGTCAAAACCCCGCTTTCTTCCAATTTTTCAATGATTCTTACAGACAGTTTTAAAATTCTGATTGAAATATTCATATGCACCTCATCATAAATAAACATAGAAATTATACAATAACTAAAGCAAAAAGTCAAACCTAATAACGCAAATCGCTACAGATTTCGCGAATAAAGTCGCTGATATTCTCACCCAATTTTTCCGCCATTTCCGCGGGGTCGGAGGTCAGGTTTTTCGACTCCTCCATGGCATGATCCAGGTTCTTAAGGAACCCCTCCGGAATCCCAGCTTTCGGATTGAACCCAAAGGCGGAAACCACCAGCCTGCTGATGTAAGTGTGGGCAGGGGAGATCCGTTTATTTCGGAATAAATTCCTCTCATTCGGAAGAACCAACTCTCCATAGGCGTTCTTTCTGTGCAAAAGGAGCCAAATTTCAAAGCAGGGACTGGTCACCAAAATCCTGATTCCGCTGCCTTTGATGATTTTTAAAAAATCCAGGTAGGATTGTTTCGGATCCGGGTGGTTTTTATAGCTGTCCCGGTCAAAGACCATGAAATAAACACCGCCGGGATCGTTTTTTTCCTTTCTGAAGGCCTGCAGAAAACCATAGAGTTGGCGGGGAGTGTTGCTTCCCCGGTCGCGGGCGGTTCTTTCCAGATAAACGATGGCGATGCTGTTCCTGACCCTTCTCCGCAAAAGCTCCCTTTCCAAGAGCCTAAAATATGAGGGTTCGGTGTTCGTCCCTTCCATGATCAAATAGTAAGTCCGGAAAGGTTGGACGGTTCCGACCCTCGGTTTCAGGTAACGGTTGTAGAGCGAAACCCTTTCCCTGATGGCCATCATTCATCACCAAGCAGGGGGATGCCGCCGTAACGGCCGGAAAGGTAAGCTTTCCCGAGATCGCTCTCGTTTTCTTTCCGGAAAATGTCGAGCGAAAAGATTTTCGAAGAACCGTCCGCCTGCTTTTCCGCAAACCACACCTCATCCCTCCGCACCAATTCCGAGCGCAGCAGGTTCGCTTCATGGGTCGTGAACATGAGCTGCACGTTGTTTTCCCGGAGGCATTTTTTATAGGTCAAGAGGTATTGTTCCGTAAGCAGGGGATGGATGCTCCTGTTGATTTCATCGATCAGATAGACCGCGTTCGGAATCGGACTGATGATGATGTCGATCAAGTCAAACATCCGCTTGGTGCCGTCCGACTCTTCCCCGAATTCGTATTCGAGTTCGGAGTTTTGGTGTTTCAGGTAAACCTCGAAAAGCGACGGCCCCTGGCTGTAATCAATGTAATAGAGCGCGTCCTTGAGCCTGATTCCGAAAGGAACGCTGCTCTTCCCGATTTCATCCAAAATGCGCCCGTAAATCTCCGGACCGTGTTTTTTGAGATCCTCCTGGGTTATCCTCCGGAAGCCGATTTCGGAAATGCCCGTGTCATAATTTTTGAGCATCCGCACGAACTGCGGGCGGTTTTTCATCAGCCCGCTTTCCAGACGCAAAAATTCCTGCTCCTGGAAGTTGACGAGGAGCTTGTCGGAAAACCATCCCCGGACCGCTGCCAGGTCTTCGTTTTCCGGGGCGGCGAGGCTGACCAGGAGCCGGTCGGGTTCCTCCCGGAGTTTCTTCTCCATTTCCGAAACCGAACCTGAAGTCTCTCCCCAGGTAAATCCGTTTTCGGTTCTGGAAAAAATCAATCTCTCCTCGTCGTCGCTTTCTATCTCATAGAGGTATTCGCTCTTCAATTTCCCCCCATGGAGCACGAATGCAAAGCCGTAGGAATAAAAACGGCCGCGGCTGTAAAAAGTGTATTCGAAGAAGGATTCCTTCCCCTTGTTTTCGGATAATATTTTGGAAAATTTTTTCCTGTCCCCGGAAGCAAAACCTTCCAGAACAAGTTTCTTTCCGAAAGCAATCGCTTTGATGAAATTGCTTTTTCCGGAAGAATTGGCGCCGAAAATAACGGCTTTTTTCAATAGCCTGATTTCATCGATTTTGATCAAATCCCCGTCTTCCCCGAGGCTCGGAACCATCGACAGGCTCTGTTCGTCGGAAAAAGATAGGAAATTGCTCACTTTAAAATTCACCAGCATGCCATCACCTCATCTAAATTTCATACAACCGGTATTCGCGGCTCCCGAGGCCGATTTTTTCCGCATGCTCCAACCCCGCTTCCCCGAAGGTATGGGGATGGATGCTCTTGAAATGGTCCCTTCCCACGGACTCATATTTCGGGTTCAAGGGCGCTTTGTTCACCAAATCCAAAGAAGCCTGGTCGAGCGCGACCGGATCGAAAGAAGCCAAAAAGCCGATGTTTCCCACGATCGGGATGTCGTTCTTCCTTTCGCAGTCGCAATCAGGACTCACGTCCAAAAGGAAGTTGATGTGGAAGTGTTTTTTATCCTTCAAAACGGCATAGGCGTATTCCGCAACCTTCCGGTTCATGTTGGCGCTCGATTCCGACCAATCAGCCCGAATCGCGTCATAGGGGCAATGGGAAATGCAGTAGCCGCAGCCGAGGCAGAGTTCTTCATCGATCCTCGCTTTCGGCGCAAGGCTGATTGCCCCCTGGGCGCATTGCTTCAGGCAGATGCCGCAGGCCCGGCAGAAATCCTCGCGGATCCGCGGTTTCCCCGCGGCGTGGATTTCCGCTTTCCCCTGGCGGCTGGCCCCGCCCATGCCGAGATTCTTCAGGGCGCCGCCGAAACCCGCCATGTCATGGCCCTTGAAATGGTTGAGCGAGATGATGATGTCGGCTTCGCGGAGCGCTCTTCCGATCTTGGCCTTTTTTATGTGTTCCAGATTGATTTCCACCTCTTGCGCATCGAGCCCCCTGATGCCGTCCGCGATGATCACGTGGCAACCCGTCTGAAAAGGGTTGAACCCGTGTTCATAGGCGACTTCCAAATGCTCGAGCGCGTGTTTGCGTCTCCCGACATAGAGCGTGCTGCAGTCCGTGAGGAAGGGAAAGCCCCCGTTCCGCTTCACGATCTCAGCGACCTTCCGCGCATAATTGGGTCGGAGGTAGGCAAGATTCCCCGGTTCTCCGAAATGGAGTTTGAGCGCGACAAATTTATTCTGGAAACCGAGGGTTTCCATGCCGGCCACCGTGACCAGTCTTTCCAGTTTCACATAGAGATTCTCATACCTTCCGAGCCTCAAAGAAGTGAAAAATACCTTCGAGATCATATTCTCCCCCTAAATGTATTTATGCAAGTCCGGATTGCAGGCTCCCCTCACCATGAGCGTTGCCCGCGCGGCATTGATGCCGTATCTGAGTCCCTCCTCGAAAGATTTCCCCGAAAGCAGGCCGTGGATGACGCCGCTCATGAAGGCGTCCCCGGCGCCGTTTGTGGAAAGGACGCGGGCGGGGGGGACGGGCATGTTGTTTGATTCTTTTCCGTCATTGAAATAAACTGCTTTCGGACCGTCCGTCGCGACGACCCTCTTCACTCCCGCCCTGACCAGCGCTTCTATTTCCGCCTTGACGCTTCCTTCGCAACCGGAAAGGGCGCAGATTTCCGCCCTGTTTCCCTTGAGAAGCGCGATTCTATCCAAATAGGGCTTAATCTGCTTGCTCTTTTCGACCGAAGTCGCATCGATGTAGATTTGCCCGCGCACGTTTTCAAACAGAAATGCCAGGGCCTCCCGCGAGAGATTGGCGTCAAAAAACAGATGTTCAAAGGAATTGATGTAATCCAAATTTTTTTCCAAATGCTCAGGATCGATTTCCTTCACGATTTCATTCTCGCAGACGGCAACCAAGAGGTCGCCATCGGCATCCGCAACCGCCAAATAGAAGCCGCTTTGTTTATCCGAGAAAAGGGAAGCGGAAAGGTCAATCCCCAAGCCCTGCAAATCCTTGTGAAGCATTTCGCCGAAGGCGTCAGTTCCGAATGCGGAAAGGAGCGCGACCTGATTTCCCAAGCGCGCCAAATTCTCGGCAATGTTCCTGCCGACACCGCCGAAAGAGAATTCCACCGAGCCGATGTTGGAATCCCCCATTCTGAGTTTTCCCTTCGAAAGCGCAATCATGTCAATGTTGGCCGCACCGATGACCAATATCTTTTCCATATTTTTATTATACCATGTAATCCGGAAAAATATAGGGATTTTATTAAAAAATTATCAGAATTTTATTTACAATTTTCAACCCATAAAGTATACTAAGTACAGAGGTGATAGAATGAAAGTGATACCGCTTCCCCTTTACCATGAGAAAAGAGAAGGAAAGCTGGTGCTTGCGGACACCGGTTTCAGTTACTCTGAGGAATTGGCCAACACCGCCTCCATCTTCAGGGATTATCTCAGAAAAGAGGCGGGAATCAGCCTCCGCGAGGAAAAGTTCCCTAAAATCAATTTTCTGCTCGACTTCAATCTCCGACCGGAGGAATACCGGCTAGAAATCTCCGAGCACAGCCTGAACCTATCGGCAAGAAGCGACCGGGGCGCGCTCTACGCCGTCCACACACTCATTCAGCTCCTGGAATATGGGGACGGAAAACATTATTTTCCGGCAATCTATATCGAAGATGCCCCCCACTTTTCCTACCGGGGCTTCATGCTCGACATCGTGCGGCATTTCTTTGATAAGCGCGAAATCATGCATTTAATTGAGCTTGCAAGTTTCCATAAACTGAATTATTTCCACCTGCATTTGACTGACGACCAGGGGTTTCGTTTCGAAAGCGAGAAATTCCCCCGCTTAAATGAAATCGGCTCCAGGCGCCGGGGAACGATTCTCAAAGACGGAACCGAGGACGGCATTCCCCACGGCGGCTATCTCACGAAGGAGGATCTGCGGGAAATAGTTGCGCATGCAAAAAAGTTCCATCTGGAAATCATCCCGGAAATCGATCTCCCCGGGCACACGAACGCGATTCTCGCTGCCTATCCGGAACTGCTCTGCGAAGGCGTGAACAAAAAAGTCGAAGTCCGCACCTCCTGGGGAATATCCAAGGACATTCTCTGCGCGGGGAATGAAAAAACATATGCTTTGCTTGAAGAATTGCTTTTGGAAATCATCGAAATCTTCCCCTCGCGCTACATCCATCTGGGCGGGGATGAAGCGCCGAAGGCAAACTGGAAAAACTGCCACCGCTGCCAGGAAAAAATCGTTAATGAAAACCTGGCTGACGAGGAGGCTCTTCAAGCCCATTTTACAAACCATTTCGGGAAATTTTTGGAAAAACACGGCAAAACCGTCATCGTCTGGAACGACGGCCTCCACCCCGATCTCGATCCGAAAATCATCATCGAGCACTGGAAACCGGGAACGAGGAAAAGGACCGTCAAGGCCGCCAATTCCGGACGCAAGGTAATCATGTCCGATTTCCTCCATCTCTATCTTGACTATCCCCACTGGATGACGCCGCTGGCAAAAACCTATGCTTTCGATCCCCTCAAGGGCGTCGAAAAACCGGAAAACATCCTCGGCGTGGAAGCCCCCCTGTGGACGGAATGGGTCGCTTCCCGTTCAAAGATTGATTTCCAGGTCTTCCCGCGCCTGGCGGCCGCAGCGGAGGTCGCCTGGACTGCTCCGGAGTTGAAGGATTACGAGAACTTCGTTTCCAGGCTTCAAAAACTCTATTCCCTCTATGAAAAAATGGGCGTGAACTACGCCCGCAACAAGGAAAAAAAGCCCTCCATCTTAAAGCGCCTGGCAGGTACCAGGAGATGGTGGAAGGACGAGGATTCGGAATTCAGAAAAAATTAATCCCTCTTGCGAGGGATTTTATTCTTCCATTCCTTCTACATTATGATAAATCTCCTCCACGTCGTCAAGCTCCCTGAGCTGCGCCAGCAGGCGTTGGAATTGCTTGATGTCATCCTCGGCTTCGAGGGTGACTTTCATTTTCGGGAGAAACGTGATCCCATCCTCAATGAATTCCATTTCCGGATCCGCTTCCAGCAACGCGTCCTTGATTTTTTGGTATTCGGTAGCGGGCGCGACGACGGAAGTCATTCCCTCATCCGCGTCGATGTCCTCGACTTCGCAATCGGCCCCAAGCAGAATGTCCAAAGCCGCTTCCGCGCCCAAACCTTCGAAAGCAAAGACCGACACATGATCGAACATGTGGCTGACGCTGCCCGAAACCCCGAGTTTGCAACCGGATTTTGTAAAAGCGGTGCGGATGTCCGTGAAGGTCCGGTTGACATTGTCGGTGACGCAGTCGACGATGATGAGCGAATTATTCGGCCCGAAACCCTCATAGCGAACCTCCTGGAAAGCCCCGGAAAGACCCCCCTTGGCTTTGTCAATCGCCCTTTGGATGATGGCGGAAGGGATGTTTGCCTTCCTTGCTTTTTCGATTTCTTTTTTCAGAGCCTGATTCGTTTCCGGATCGGGAACACCGCTCCTGGCGGCTTTATAGATCGCCACACCGTATTTCGCGTAATGCTTGCTTTTAAAAGCCGCGGTTTTTGCCATCGCTGCGGCCCGCACTTCAAAAGCTCTTCCCATTATCTTAACTCCTTTTTCCTTTTTTTATAGTATAGCATTTTTTCATTCTTTTTTCCAGCATTTCCAAAAGATGATAGTGTCAACTTGTTGTGGGTANNCCTTTAACATCTTTCTATACCTATTTAGAGTTTCAAAATGTGTATCATAATTTAGAGACTTACTATCATCTTTTAATTCTTCAAAAAGGTTTAAAGATTCGAATATAAACTGCACGTAACATAGATATTTTGCTTCAAAATTACCATCAAAACCTTTAAATTTTATATCCTCTGGATTAATCCCGCTCTTATCTTGCAAATTGTTGTATGAAGTCTTAAGAGCTCGGTACATATTTAAAATTTTAAAAACTTCATTACATTCTCCTATAGTCATTTCTTCCTGTAAATGTCCGGTTATCATCTCATATTGCAGTTCGTAACCATTTTCTAATACTATTCTCATCTTTTCAAAATCGTATTCTTGATTGTTTGGATATAACTTTTTCAAAATTTGAAGCAAAAAAATAAGTATTATTCTTTCAGTTTTTGTCATTTCCCCATTACTCCTTCCTATTTCTAAATTTTTTTATCACGAATTTTGTTGATTATTTTTTAAGAGGATAAACCGGCTCTACGGCGTCAAATTCGGGGATGAGTGCCTGAGATTTCCGAAAGTTTTCGCGCATT
>LSQX01399145.1_pt1 | contig 54812 bp, 55 predicted proteins | sample 654561 | NCBI WGS metagenome assembly LSQX01 (sample SAMN04489861, study PRJNA283612) | anaerobic digester metagenome | isolation source: 4 biogas reactors fed with cattle manure at either 37C or 55C with and... | place: Denmark: Kongens Lyngby | collected 2014 | reverse complement strand
GATCGCCCGGTCTTCGGCATACTGGATATCCAGATATTGTTCCAGCTCTTTCGCGACCTCGTAATCCATTTCTGCGGATACAAATGCTTTTTTCATGGGGACCTCCTATATTTCGTCGTGTTCTTCGATGCGGCGACCGTAGTTCTTGAAGCGATCGATCATATGCTCCATTTCTTCCAAAGGCAGCAACACCGGTTCTCCCAAAGACGTCATGGACATCGCTCTGCAGTAGATCTGGCAGCAGAGTTCGATCTCTTCGGTCACGGCAAACGCATCATTGAGATCGGCGCCGCCCGCCAGAAGGCCGTGATTGGCCAGTAAAACCGCTTTTTTGCCTTCCATGGCCTGATAGGCATTCTTCGCCAAAGCGACTGTTCCGTAGGTGGCATACGTCGCACAAGGTACATCCACGCCGCCAAAAGCCACCAGATAGTGAATGGCCGGCAGGGGCTTGCGGAAACAGGACAGCGTAGCCGCAAAGGGTGTGTGGGTGTGAATGATCGCATTCAGATCGGTTCGGTATTTGTAGAAGATGCGGTGCATATCACACTCGCTGGAAGGGATCGCCTCGCTGTCTCTGATCGCACCGGTTTGAATATCGAGCAGAACGACATCTTTCGGTTCTATTTGCGAATACGGAATCGCAGAAGGCGTGATCGCCATGAGGCCCGAGTCCCGATCGCAGGCGCTGAAATTGCCTCCCGTCCCTGTGGTCAATCCTTCCCGGATCGCGGACAACCCGCATTCGATCAGCTCTTCTCTCAGTGATTTCAACAACATACAATGCCTCTTTCTTTGTCTGTGAACGTTTCTTTTTCTGTCTTGATTATACTATAGAAACGCCGGACAGAGCAAATTTGAACACCTGTTCAGTCCGCTATCTTGCGTGTTCTCCACGGTCGGCTTCTGCCCACTGCTGCTCAAGCAGTTTGATCTTACGCCGTTTTTCTGTCCGCCTTGTTTCCCGAAGCGTTTTTCTCTCGTCGATGAGGGAGTAGATGGACGGGACCAGCACCAGTGTGATGGCGGTGGATGCTGTCAGCCCCCCGATGATGGAAATTCCCATGGGCGCCAGCATTTCGCCGCCCTCTCCGATCCCCAGCGAAAGGGGAATCATGCCGAAACAGGTCGTTGCAGAGGTCATCAGGATCGGCCGCAATCTCAACTTGCCCGCCATGACCAGCGCTTCGGTCTTTCCCAGCGCCTTTTCGTTGTGACGAATAAATTCCACCAGCAGAATGGAATTGTTCACCACGATCCCCACCAGCATGATCAAACCGAGGAACGATGTCATGGAAAGCGCCACCCCTGTCACGAACATGGCCAAGAATGCTCCACTCATGGCGAAAGGAACCGCCATCATCACGATGATGGCCATGAGCGGAGACTCGAACTGTGCCGCCAGTAGCAAAAAGACCAGAGCGATCGAAACGATCAGCGCTTTGGCCAAACTGCCGAATGCGCCCATCATTTCCGACGCAAGGCCCGACATTTCATGATAGTACCCGTCGGGGAAAGCGTAGCTCGACAGGACCCGTTCGATCGCGGAGGATGCTCCTTCCAAATCGCTGCCGACCACTTCCGCATTGATGGTGATATAATTTTGTTGATTGTATCTGTTGATCACAGAAGGAGCATTGTCGTATTCAAACGAAGCGATCTGGCCGATGGATACGGGCAGTCCGTAACTGCCGGTCACCACGATCTGTTTCATGTTCTCCACAGAGGTTGCGTAATCGTCTTTCAAAGACAGATTGACCTCGATATCCTTGTTGTCGACTTCGATATCCGTCGACTTTGTTCCGGACAATGCTGAGGACAGACTGTTGGCCAGCTGATAAGCGGTGATCCCGTAGTGCGCCGCAGCATTTCGATTGATTTTGACTTTGATTTCGGGATTCCCTTCTTTAACGTCCAGTTCCGCATGGTCGATTTCCGGCAACTCGTTGATCCGCGCCAACAGCTGGTTTCCGATGGTCTCCAGGGTAAGGTAGTCTTTGCCCAGAAGCATCACGCTGATGTCGTTGCTTCCGAACATCGATGTAATGGAAGAATCTGCGGATACAGTGATTTTGGCACCGGCAATATCCGCTACGTAGGCTCGGATATCCGCGGCGACTTCTCTGCTGCTCCTGTCCCGGTCTCCTCGTCCCACCAGGTTGATCGTCATGGTGGCGTTTCGCGTCATGGCCATCATGCTCAGGCCCGCAGTGCTCATGGACACATGCTCGAGTTCCGGCAGGGTCAGCACGTGATCTTCGATTTGCGTCATGATCACATCTTTGTCGGACAGCGATGTACCGTAGGGTATCTCCACATCGACGGACACCACTCCTTCATCGGTCTGAGGCAAGAGTTCCCAACCGACAAAGACCAGGAGCACACTGGAGACGATAAAAATCCATACGGAAGTCACCAGTACTTTTTTTCGCACTGTCAATGCTTTTCGAATCAACTTCTCATAGCCTTCCGTAATCCGTTCCATGTATTGGGCAAATCGGGGCACGAAACGATAGACGTACCGCCGCTGTCCGAATCGAACGTATGTCGTGGAAATATTGCCTCGCAGAAGTTTGGAGCATAGCATCGGCACCACGGTCAGCGCAACGACCAAAGAAGCCAGCAGCGCAATGATCATGGTGAAACAGAACTCCGAAAACATCATGGACGCCATGCCTTCCGTCAGGGCGATGGGCAAAAAGACCATTACGGTGGTCAGTGTGGAAGCCAGTATCGCCACAAAGATCTCGGCAGAGCCCTTTTCGGCGGCTTCCGCCGCAGAATGAGCCTGCGTCCTGAGACGAAAGATGTTTTCCAGCACTACAATGGAGTTGTCCACGAGCATCCCTACCGCCAGCGTCAATGCGCTCAACGTGATCAGGTTCAGCGTAATGTTTCGAAAATGCATTACGGCGAAGGTGGCCAGGAGGGACACAGGGATCGAAAGCGCAATGACCAGCGTGCTCTTGACATTCCTCAAAAAGAGAAATACGACAAATATCGCCAAAATGCCTCCGGTGATCGCCGCCTGCGCCACGGAAGAAATGGAACTGTTGATGAATTCCGCTTGATCATAACCAACAGAAAAATTCAGCTCCGGAAATGTTTCCCGCAGATCCTTCAGTTCTTTGTTCAATCCCTTGGACACCTGGACCGTATTGGCATCGGATTGCTTGGAAATCATGATCCCGATCGCCGTGTTTCCGTCGATCCGCGTGATCGAATCCATTTCCTTGAGGGAACGCGTGATGGTGGCAACATCTCCCAGACGAAGTATGCTCCGGTCCGAAACGGTCAGAGGCAACACTTTCAGTTCTTCCACGCTCGTGAATTCACCCAGGGTGCGGACGATGACCTCTGTCGATCCCTTGGAAACATCGCCGCTGGGCAGATTGATGTTTTCCGCAGCCAGGATCTGTGCTACCGCAGTCAGATTCAATCCGTATCCCAACAGTGTTTCCTGGTTGAATTCGATGGCGATTTCCTCCTGAACTCCGCCGAACGCAGATACGGAAGCAACCCCTGAACTGCGCTCGAAGTACGGAACGATCTGGTCTTCCAAACGCGTGGTCAATTCATCCAGAGGAATATCTGCAGAGACATATACCTGCATCACCGGCATGGTGTTCATGTCCAGTTTCATGACCATGGGATCCGTAACGCCGGAGGGAAGATATTCTGCGATCGGAGCGACTTTTTCCCGCATGTTCAGGGTGGCAAAATTCATGTCGTTATCCATTTGAAACGTGATCACGACGATAGACGTCCCTTCCATGGAGAAGGACATCATTTCATCCAGGTTCTCCACGGAAGCCAGCGCTTGCTCCACCGGCTGCGTCACCATGGTCTCCACCTCTTCGGGTGAGGCATTCGGATAGTTCGTGATCACCATGGCTACGGGAAGTTCAATGTTGGGCATCAAATCTTTGGGGATGCTGAGGATCGCCGAAATGCCCAGTACGACCACCACGAGTGTGATCATGATCGTGGCGACCGGTCGGGCTACGGTAATCTTTGAGAAACTCCATCTCATGGCGTTTCCTCCACAACGTTGACTTCAATGCCGGATACCACAAAATGTTGGCCGGTCCAAATGACCCGATCCCCTTCTTCCAGTCCGGATATGATTTGAACGACGATTCCGTTGTCGATACCGGGTATCACTTCCTTCAATTCCGGAACATCTTCCCGGTCAAGTACCGCAACGACCGTCCGGCCGTCTCGTATGATTACGGATTCGGAAGGGATGCACAAAGCCTCCTGGACTCTTTCGGAGACAAGACGCACTTCCGCAAACATGCCCGCAAACAAGGCTTCGTCTGGCAGCATCGTGATCGTCAGAGGGTACGTGAGCATGCCCATGGACGGGACGGGAGAAAAAGCAGTGACAGTGCCTGTGTACTCTTTCCCCAGGCTGTCGATATAAACCTGTACGGTCTCCCCCACTTCCACGGACTGTGCAAGGATCTCACTCACGGACGTTTCGATGATCAGTTCTTCCACATTGGCCACCGATCCGGCAGCAGTTCCGCCCGCAATACTTCCGACGGATACGTTCAACGCTGTCACATACCCGTCGATGGGTGACGTGATCGTGAAGTTGCCATACATATCCGCGGCCATATTCAAAGATTCTCTGGCTGCAGCATACTGGGATTTGGCTGATTCATAATCCTGGAGTGAAACCGCTCCTTCACGATAGAGCAACTCCATACGGGCAAACGTAGAGGCTACGGCGTCGAAAGACTCCTTCGCCTGATTGTATGTGGCAGACACCTGTCCTTTATCGATTTCAAACAGGACCTGCCCGGCGGTGACCCGGTCTCCGACGCTCACATGGACGGCGGTCACCTTCCCTGTCGCCAGCGGGACAAGGGCAACCTCTTCCGTCGGTTTGAGCCTCCCCGTGATTGGAGAGATCAGATCGATCGGTTCGTATTTTGCGGCGGTCACTTTGACGTTGATTGCCGGTTCGGCTATTTTTACGTCGGGCACCAGAAAAAAATGTCCGGCGCGATAGGCTACAAGCGCGATGAACAAGACGCCCAGGATGCTGATGATTCTGTGGTTTTTCCAAAATGAGCGCATCGCTTCGCGTTTGTTTGCTGTTTTATTCTGCATCTCCATACCCCAATTCCTCCAAGAGCTCTACAGCTTTTATGATAATGCCCGGGCAAATATCGCGAAACAATCCCTTTTCTTTTGCGATCGAACGGTTTGAACCCAAAGAGGTATCGATCCCAAGGAGGTCTCTGCAGGTTATGCTGCCGTTCAAAGCTCTGAAACGCTTCGAAAAATCAGCTGCCTGCTCGTCGCATATCCTGCGCTGTGATCCGTCCGCCAAGTCATCGGATCCATATTTGAGTCCGACCACCAGGAGTGCGCCCGTCAATGCGCCGCAAGCTTCTCCAGCCCGCAGGCCCCCGCCCAGCGATTGCGTCATTCGCAAGCCGATATCCAAAGAAATCCCGTAGGTTTCACAAAAGGATCCAAATACCTTTTGCGAGCAATTCAACGTGCAGCTTTTGATGATATCCTCGTTCATGCTTGATTGTCCCTTGCTCTGATCCGTATGATTACTTCACCATTTGTACAATGAAGTATTATACTTCAATAGACTTGCTTTTGCAACAAAAGCACATTATACTGGTAATTCCGGAAGGCCTGTTTTTCATGGCCCGGAGGGGATGTGGATCATGAAAAAAATGTTGTTTGTCATCAATCCGGTAGCCGGGAAATTATTGGCCCGAACAGAATTGTTCGGGATGATGAATGTTTTTTGCAGAGCCGGCTACACTGTGACCTCAGCCATCACTCTGCACGGAGGACACGGGATCGAACTGGCCCGCTCTGCTGCTGAACAAGGCCATCAGATGGTCGTTTGCTGCGGCGGCGACGGAACGCTGAACGAAGTGATCACCGGATTGCTCCGGTCCGGGCAGCCGTTGCCCATCGGCTATATCCCCACGGGCAGCACCAATGATTTTGCCAGAACGATGCGGCTGTCGCCCTATCCGGTCAAGGCAGCTCTCGCAGTTGTCCGCGGGAATGCCTGGACCATCGATGTGGGTCAATTCAATGAAGAACGATATTTCGGCTATATCGCTTCGTTTGGCGCTTTTACATCCGCATCCTATCGTGCGCCCCAGGAAGTCAAAAACACACTTGGCCAAATGGCTTACGTGCTGGAAGGCGTGCGGGATATTGCGCACATCAAGCCCTATCGGGTGAAGATCCAGACCGAATCGACATGCTACTCCGGAGAATATGTGTTCTGTTCGATCACCAACAGCACCTCCGTCGGCGGGATCGTCAAACTGGACCACTCCGACGTGGATCTGCGTGACGGCCTCTTCGAAGTCATTTTGGTCCGCACACCGAAAACACCCATGGACCTGAATCGTATCCTCACCGGTGTCGCAAATGCCAATTTCCAAAACGATATGTTTCAATTTTTCAAAGCCAGCGACCTCACCTTCCACATGCCGGAAGACGTCAATTGGTCTTTGGACGGAGAAAAAGCCGAAGGCGGTCGTCTGGTTCATATCCGCAACCTGCCCCACGCTCTCACAATTTACTGCTGATCTGCGCGATTTGCGAGGAGGTATTTATGTTTTTTTTGCAGGGACTCACGATGGGACTGGCCTACGTGGCACCGATCGGCATGCAAAACATGTTTGTGATCAACACAGCACTCACCCAAAGCCGGCGCCGTGCCTATTTGACGGCATTCATCATTATTTTTTTTGATATCACGCTGGCTTTGGCATGCTACTTCGGCATCGGAGCCATCCTTGAAAGCTCCGAGATGATCGAAATGGCCGTTCTGCTGGTCGGCAGTATCGTCGTGATCTGGATCGGCCTCAGTCTTCTGCGGGACAAAGGTGAATTGAAGGAAACCGAAAGCGTGGATATGCCGCTCCTCAAGGTCATTACATCCGCTTGTGTCGTCACTTGGTTCAATCCCCAGGCTATCATCGACGGTTCGCTTTTTATCGGCGCGACCCGCGCTACACTGCCGGAAGGTGTCGATGCACAATTCATTCTGGGATTCATGGCTGCTTCGGCGTTTTGGTTCACCGGCCTGACCACGATGATCACCCTGTTCAGCACGAAGATCACACCGAAGGTCCTGCGAATCATCAACATCATCTGCGGCGTGATCATCGTCTTTTACGGTTTGAAACTGGGGTACAGTTTTATACAAAAATTCCTGTGATCTCTTCTGTAATGAAAACGATGGAAAAAGACCTCCGATCTGATGTGGATCCCGGAGGTCTTTTTTGATTATGCCTGTTCTCTTCGGAATCGATTATTCTGCGATACCCGAACTCTCTGCGGGAAGGGACAGGGGCCGGGGCAGCATCGTGTTCGCATTCGAGTCTTTTCCAAACTGCGGCTTTGTTTTCCATGCATGCATCGCCAGCGAAAGCGCAATGACGCCGTAGCAGATGAACACACGGAAGTATTCTCCGATGAGCGCACTGCCGAAGACCGTGCTGGCCGACAGCGGCGCGACGACGAACAGTGTATGGAACAGGAAAACGCCCAGGATCGCCTGTTTGTTGTTGGCCTGCTGCACGCTGGCGCCGCCGACGAGGAGTGCGGCGATGGCATATTGTCCGCACATGGTATGTGCGCCGTATGTGGCAAATGTACCCAGGTTCTGCAAGTAGATGATCTGCCCCCAGGCAGCCAGCGTCGTGGACATGCACATGGCAATGATCCGGGTGCGGTTCACATTGATGCCCGCGGCGTTGGCCACGGTGCGGCTTTGCCCGGCAGTCCTCATATCCTGGCCCATCTTTGTGCTCAAAAGCCAGCTGTTGAATACGCAAAGCGTTGCGATGAGCACGTACGTCATCACGGGAAGGTGTACGGCCCACAATACTTTTTGGATATCGGGAACAAAGGATATTGCCGCAACCGCGGCTGCGATGATCGCCATGGTCAAATTCCGCATGCCGAAGGAATCATCTTCGGATTTTGTTTTCACGACCAGTGCTCGATACAGGCCAAGAAGTCCGATCAATCCGGCAAATACAGGAACACCTTTGGACAACTGAAGCCGGTCGGTGGCCATAAAGTCGTGAACAAAGGGCACGAACGTAAGGCCGAATACGATGGCAGAACCCAGAAGTCTGTCCTTGTGCAGCGGTGTCTGCAAACTGATGTTCTTTTTTCTGTTCATCACCCATAGGGTCAGGGAAACAACGCAATAGATCACCGCAAGGGCACGCACCACGGAAAGCATACTGATGGTGTCGATGGTATATTTCAGATTTCCTGTCAGATCGATGGTATTTTTGACACCGGTCCCTCCGGCAATGATCATGGAAGGATTGTCGACCGGGATGACACCCCCGATCAGAAACAGGAAGAAAAACTGATAGAGGCCGTCGGCAAAATACGCCAGGATGAGACCGGTGATCATCTCGGCGCCTTTTGTTTTATTGTAAAGTTTACCCACCATCCAGCCAAACAGGATCGCAATGGGCGTTGCCAGGAGAACGCAGATCAACAACCCCTTTAATCCGCCAAACCCCCAGTAGACTGTCCAGAAGATCGCCACCTGCGCCGCCATGGCGCCTACGACGATGCCGAAATTCAGTCCCAGTCCGGCCAGCACAGGAATAATGAGCGCCAACACAAGAAATGTGTTTCGGCCGAAGCGGCTGAACACTTCCACGACGGTATAGGATGCAGGCTTCCCGGTGGTGAGAAAGCCGAACGTACAGAGTGCGACAAACATCAGAACAACTTTGTTCGCATACAGGGTTTTGATTCCGGCGATGCTTCTGTCTTTCAAATAAACGGCATATTTATTCTTCATTCGAGGCTCCTCCTTTCGCTTTGGTCAGCGCATAGATGATGATGCCGTTGGATATGATGATTCTCATAATGTCCGACAGATCGGTTCCGACGAACAGCTTATTCGCAACGGGAAGAGCAATGACCAGGATGCCCTGGAAGAGGAAGGTGCCCACGATAACATGACTGATTCGCGCTTGCATCGTACTGGCACCGCCGATCAGAACAGCGGCCACGCAGGCAAATCCCATCATCAGGGGCGCATTGTACATCTGAAGAAATCCGAAGGCCTGGGCATAGGTAATAATACCGATCGCGCCGAGAGAAGTAGATATGGCGGTTCCCAATATTCGCATTTTGTCCACATTGATCCCGCTGGCTCTTGCGAAAACCGGATTTGCACCGGCCGCGCTCATAGCTTTCCCTATTTTACTTTTCATGAACAGATACACTATGTAGCACATCAGGAAGAAAAACAGAAGAAGACCGGTCGGAACATAGAGTCCGGTGCTTTCTTCGCCGTACAGGTAGAATCCTCCCGCCTGGTTCAGCAATTCACCGAAACTGGAAGCCAGATTGATTGTGGTACGAGCGCCTTCGCCGGCGATCGGCCAGTTGATTTCTCCGCTTGTAAACGGAAGTGTCACCCACCAGATGTTCATGAATGCGATGGCCGAAAACCCCACGTAGGTGGATACCGTCATTTCCGATCCTTTGACCCGATTCAGCAACAGACCGTAACCGGAACCCACCAGTGTGGCAAATAATGTGCTCAGAAGGATAGCGACGGTGATGGCTCCCCATGGACCCAAAAAAGAGCTTACGTTGAATTCGATCACCAGAAGCGATCCCAGCAGCCCGCAAACGATACCCAGGCTGACGCCGAAGTTCGGTCCGATGCCGCATTGGATGGCCGGCACCATCGCCAACACCAGAATCCCGAACATTCCCCATCGGCGAAGCACACTGCCAAAGAGCGCCGGAAGACCCAGATCGTAGTGATATGCTCCAAATACAACCAAGAGAAAGAAGGAGAAAATAATGATTCGCGGCAGTCCGATGGTTTTAAACGCGCCGCTCAATTTGTCTCTCATGAACCTTTCCTCCTTTCCTTATATCCTGCCATAGCCAGCCCGAAGTCCGCATCGGAGTCGTTCGGTTTCATGACGCTTGCGATTTTCCCTTCCGAAATGATGGCGATCCTGTCGCATATGCTTCTGAGTTCGTTCAATTCCGAACTTACCACAATGACCGTCATTCCTTCTCGTCTGTTTAAATTGGCCAGCAGCTCTATCACCAGTTTTTTCGCACCGATGTCGATCCCTCTGGTCGGCTCGGAAACCACCAGCAGGATGGGATGTAACGCCAATGCTCTGGCCAGGCAAACCTTTTGCTGATTCCCGCCTGAAAGAGCTCCCACCTGCTGAGACGCGCTTGTACAGCGAATATCCAACTGCCGTATCATATCCTCGGCATGCGTTCTCCCCTTCTTTGCATCGTAGAGTTTGCCGATGCCGATATTTTTTAAAAAAGATCCTTTGATTTGCATTGCCGTGAAAGCGATATTGTGTTCGATGGATTCTTCCAGCAGCAGTCCGACGCTCCGTCGATCTTCGGACACGAACCCCATTCCCTTTTTCAAAGCATCTCCCAGTTTTTTCGGATCGATGGAAACGCCGTCCAAAACGATGGTTCCCTCTGCGTCGAACAATCCCATGATCCCGTTGGGAATTCCCAGTTTGCCTTGGCCTGCCAATCCTCCGATTCCCAAAATCTCGCCTCTGCGCACATCCAAATCGATGCCTTTGACTCTTTCGCCGGGCATGTCGACAAAGTAATTTTTCAGGCTCAAGATAATGTTTTCATCGGAAAGGACGCGTTCATCCGTTGTATCGTCCAACAATTTTTCGACTTTTCGGCCGATCATCAGTTCGGCGATCTCAACGGCGCTTGTCTCCTTCGTCTCGATGCGCTTGACGAACTGACCGTCACGCAGGATCGTCATGCTGTCCGTCACGGCAATGACTTCGTCCAGTCTATGCGTGATAAAGACGATCGCGATGCCTTTGGATGCGATGACACGCATGGCTTCCAGAAGTCTTTCCGCTTCGCTTTCCGTGAGAACTGCCGTCGGTTCATCGAAGATCATCAACTTGATCCCCGTTTTATCGATTTCTCTGGCGATTTCGATAAATTGCATGTACCCCACCGGCAACCCTTTTACCTTAACGTATTCTTCTATGTCAAGTCCGATGGTATCCAAAGCTTTTCGGGCATCTTTTCGCATGGAATCCACATCGAGCCGTTCCAGCGCTTTTCCGAAAATTCGGCTTGCGATACCCGGTGTCGTTTTTTCGCGTCCGATTTTGATGTTTTCAGTGACGGTAAATCCCGGGATCAGCATGAATTCCTGGTGGACCATCCCGATGCCCAGTTCCATTGCTTTTTGGGGATTGTCGATCGTAACGGCCTCTCCTCCCACTTCAATGGTTCCGGAAAATCCGCCGGTATTATGGATGACCGGCATGCCAAACAGCACATTCATCAACGTGGATTTCCCTGCTCCGTTTTCTCCCATCAGAGCGTGGATCTCGCCGGGGCGAACCGATAAGTTCACGTCGTTGAGCACGCGGTTCCCAAAGTATTCCTTGGTGATGCCCTCCATTTTCAGTACATATTGGGAATTCATAAGTCTCCCAATCCTCCTTTCCGCATCGACGCCGGATGCGCCGACGAAGTGGAATAACGTTACAGTGTTGACAGTCAGAAAGTGCCTACAGTGTTACCCGTAGGCACTTTCATCGAATTCAGTTAAGGGTGGCAGTTTGTAGGCTGCCTGTGATCTTGCTTCTAAAAATCATAGAACGGGCAGAGAAGCATGTAGAAATTATCGAGTTCGCCGGCTGCTTCGTCAACAAAATTGCTGATGGCAACGGTTTCGCCGCCGATGGCCTTGATTTTCTCGAACAGCACTGCTTCGTCCAGCGCGGCACTGGTTTCCCCTTCGCAGAATGCGATGGCGTATTCCACACCGGCTTCGATCATCAGCATATTGACGGGAACCGCCCATGTGGACATCCGTCCGGTGTTGTCATACTCTGCGACTTTGCCTTTGATCGCTTCCAGCATCCAGGCAACATCGCCTTCGTGTCCGGTAACGTCGATGCCGAAGGCTGCCGGATATCCGTGATACGGAGAAGGACAGCACTGCTGCGGGAAAATCGCTTTCTGTTCAGCGACGGTCCGGATCAGCGGCTCCATCATGGCACAGTTTGTGCTGAAGAACGCCGTGTTGGGCCCGTATTCAGCGGCAAGAGCCGGAACGTTTTCGATGATCCACTGCTGGGCGCCGGAAACGCCTGCATCGCCCGTGGGATCCGGTGCGGTCGCTTCAACGTATTCAATGCCGAGTTCTTCGCAAGTAGCGATGAAGAGTTCTCTGCGGGCTGCGATGGTCGCATAGGACAGATGGCGGGCAAAGGAAATGTGAACGAATGTCTCGGCACCTTGCTTGGCCGCCTGCTCGATCACTGCGGTGCCCATGGAAATCTCGTCCACCAGCATGCAGATATCCGCTTTGCTTGCGATCGTTGCGGGATCTTCAGCCACTACGCCTGCGATGAACAGCATATCGGGCCGGGTTTCCCGGACCTTGTCGATGGCTGCTGCGGCGCCGGGGACCGCTTGCACGAATACGATCGCCTTGACTTCGGGATCGCTGGCAAGTCCGACGACCTGAGCGATGGTCGCTTCGGTCTCCGTCGAGAAATTATCCGGGTAGGTGGCCGTAACGATCATGTCGCCATATTTCGCTTTGGCATTCTGCGCAGCCTGATACTCTTCTTCTCCCTGGGAAACCGTACCGGTGATGATGCCGATCTTGTAGGCATTCTCGTCTACGACTTCTTCTCCGCCGCCGCAAGCCGCAAAGGAACCCATAATGAGCACCAGCGCAAGCAGCAAACTTACTGTTTTTTTCATTCTTGCTTACCTCCAAAATTGTATGATCTTGTCGGGAGTCGTTTTCTTGTAAAACGTCCCTCCGACAACTCAGCAGCGCTAATATACCATATCCCGTAAGAGATATGCAATCAAATTTAACACACTCTTAATGATCGCCTTACAAAATACACGCTAACGGATCCGTTCAACAAGCCAGCGCCAGGATCGCATCCGCCAGAATTTGTGCGTTGAACATCAGTTGATCTACGGTGATATATTCATTCGCCATGTGCGCGGATGATTCACAGAAATATCCTTCCGGCCCAAAGCTCACCGCATTGGGCAGCGTCCTGGCATAGGTCCCGCCACCGATTTTTTTCGGCGGAAGATCCTCACCCGTACGATCTTTGAACACCTGCAGCAGCTTCGAAACGATCTCCGCGTCATCCGGCAAACAATACCCCGGTTTGAAATTAAAACTCGCAAGGCTCGCCCCGGTGGGCTCCATGGCGTCACACAACGCCTTTTTGATTCCTTCGGCAGAGAGCGATGTGGGGCATCGGAGATCAAACGTCAGTTTGAAGCCCTTCTCATTCCAGCGCATCACACCCATGTTCAGTGTGAGTCTTCCCGAATCATCCGCCTTGTAGAGACCTACGCTTTGACCGTAGTATTCCATTTTGAACTTCTCTTTTAAGGTCAGAACGATATTCATGTCATCTTTTTCCAGTGGTAGAAGCGACAGGAAGTGGAACATGCCCTGCAGCGCATTCAGTCCGTCTTCCGGCATGGACGCATGGGCAATGGATCCGATGGTTTTGATCTGCGTGCCCGTGTCCACAGCTTTGAGAACCAATCCGCAAGGGCTGTTGTTTCCGAACGTTTCCGCCACTGCTTTCACTTCTTCGATGGGGAGCGGAACGACGGCCGTCGCTTCCCCGGGAACGACGTTGGCCACTTCTCCGGCCGTCACGGAGATAGAGGAGTGAAATTTACGTTCGAAAACCGCATGAACGATGGTTTTTTCGGAATTTGTCAACGGAAATTCACCGTCGGGAGAGAATGACAGATCGGGAATCACATCGTTTTCTTTATAATGTTTCATACATTCCATCCCGCTTTCTTCGTCGCAGCCCAGGATGATCCGCACTTTTCGTTTCAGGGGAATGCCGGATTCCCGTACTGCTTTCAATGCGTAGATGGCAGCAATGGCCGGTCCTTTGTCGTCCAGAGTTCCGCGACCGTACAATTTCCCGTCCGCAAGTTCCTTTCCGAAAGGATCGTGATCCCAGCCCGTGCCTTCGGGCACGATGTCAAGGTGTACCAGGATGCCCAGCATTTCGGTTCCTTCCCCATCGTCAATGCAGCCGTAATACCCTTGTTCGTCTTTGGTGTCAAATCCCATCCCATCGGCAAGGTTCAACGTATACGTCAAACATTCCTTCACTTTTGCGCCAAACGGAGCCCCCGCAGCTTGTGGTGCTTTTAGACTGCGAATCGCCAGACAGCCTTGAAGATCCCGAACCATCTCTTCTTCATGTTCCTTCAGCCAATGATCTACTCTCTCGTTCATAGTTCACTCCTTATCTATTGTCATATTTTAGACACTCAAGTAGTATACAACAACAAACCGTTGGTTTCAATGGATATCTATGGTACAATTGCACAAAGATCATTGCCGGCGTACAATCGTGCAGACAAAAACAAATGAGGTGAAAAAATGGAAGATCAACAAGAGAAACTTATCGCTTTATGCCAAAGCCTGATCCGTTCCGGCACCCTGTCCGGCGAAGAAGAGCCGGTCGCAAGGCTGCTGGTTGAATTTTTCCGTGAAAATGCGTTCGATGACATCCGAACCGATGCATACGGAAATGTCATTGCCTGCATAAAAGGAACGTTGCCCGGAAAGAAATTACTGTTCGATGCGCACATGGATACGGTACCGGTATCCGACCCTTCTGCCTGGACGGTGGATCCCTGGGGCGGAGAGATCATAGACGGAAAGCTGTACGGGCGCGGTTCTACAGATATGAAAGGTTCCCTGGCAGCCATGATGTGCGCCGCCGCAGAATTCGCCAAAGAAACAAAGAAGGAATTCGCCGGCGAACTCTATATTGCAGGAGTCGTTCACGAAGAATGTTTCGAGGGAGTCGCTTCCAGAGAAATCAGCAAGACCGTGCGACCGGACTATGTAGTGATCGGAGAAGCTTCGGATCTGAACCTGAAGATCGGGCAAAGGGGCCGGGCCGAAATTGTTGTGGAGACGTTCGGAAAACCCGCCCATTCCGCAAATCCGGACAAAGGACTCAATGCAGTATACAAAATGGCGGACGTCATCAAAAATATAAAAACGCTGGTCCCACCCGAACACCCTGTGCTGGGCAAAGGGATCCTCGAACTCACGGACATCAAATCATCCCCTTACCCCGGAGCATCGGTCGTGCCGGAATACTGCCGGTGCACCTACGATCGTCGTCTGCTGGTGGGTGAAACGAAAGAAAGTGTTTTGGCGCCCATTCAAGCGCTCTTGGATCTCATGAAGAAAGAAGACCCGGAGTTGCGTGCCAAGGTATCCTATGCTGTAGGAGAGGAAACCTGCTATACCGGGGAGAAAATCCGGGGAGAAAGGTTCTTTCCCGGCTGGCTGTTCGACCCCAAAGACGAGTTTGTCCAGGCCGTTTACACACAGCTTCAGGCCGACGGCTTTACACCGGAGATCACCAAGTACAACTTCTGCACCAACGCAAGCCACTACGCGGGAGAAGCAGGGATTCCCACCATGGGCATGGGGCCCTCCAACGAAAGTCTCGCTCATGTGGTGGATGAATACGTTGCATTGGATCAACTGTTCGGCGTATACGGTTCTTTCCTGTCCATCATGAAGGCGCTGCTGAAATGAACCGCAACAGAAAAGCAGCCTCCGGGCTGCTTTTTTTTATAAACCGATATTTTTTCTGGCGTTGGCCATCATCAGTTTTAATCGATTTTCCTGGTTGATCTTCGAGGCGCCGGGGTCATAGTCGATTGCCACGATATTCACATCGGTGTAGCGATCCTTCACCGGGCGCATCATGCCTTTCCCGACGATGTGATTGGGTAAACATCCGAAGGGCTGGGTACAGACGATATTTTTCACACCCATTTCGCAAAGCTCCAGCATTTCGGCCGTCAGGAGCCACCCTTCGCCCATCTTCATGCCGATGCCTACACAGGCTTCCCGATCCGGAAGGGATGCGATCTGCCCGAAAGAAGACGGCGGATCAAAGTGTCCGTCTTCCCGAAGGATCCGGATCATATCATCCTTTCGTCGGCTTAGATAACCGGTGATCCAGCGCCACATGATCACGCTCTGTTTTCGCATTTCGTACAGCCGGTTGTCCAATACGTTGTTGTACACACAATACAAACAGAAGTCCAAGAGTCCGGGAACGACCACCTCGGCACCCTCCTGGTAGAGAAATTCTTCCAAATTGTTGTTCCCCAGGGGGGAATACTTCACGTAGATCTCTCCCACGATCCCGACGCGCACCACTTGCTCCTGTCTGCGCGGGATCGCAGCAAAATCATCCACGATTTTCTGCACGGTTTCCCGAAATGTTTTACGGGAAACTTTAGGGCCCCGCATCTGTATGTCCAATGTTTCCAGCCACCGATTTGTCAGTGAGTCCGTTTCACCCCGGTTGACTTCCCGGGCGCGGCATTGATTGCGCAGAAGCATTAAAAGATCTCCGTACAACACACATGTGGCCAATTCGCCGTACATGGAAGGAGATATTTTGAAGCCGGAATTTCTTTCAAGGCCGGCAACATTCAGGGATACCACCGGAACCTGAGGAAATCCGGCTCTCTGCAGCGCTTTGCGCAGCAGGGACAAATAGTTGGATGCGCGGCATCCTCCGCCGGTCTGCATGATCAGCAAGGCCGTTTGATCCTTGTCGTATCGGCCGCTGAGCAAGGCATCCAGCAATTGACCGATCACGATGATTGCAGGATAGCACATATCGTTGTGCACATATCTTATGCCCACATCGCCCATATTGCGGCCGTCATCCTTCAGGAACTCCATCTTGTAGCCTCTTTTGCGAAAGACGGAAGCCATCAGTGTAAAGTGCATGGGCAGCATTGTGGGGACGAGAATCGTATAGTCTCGCCGCATTTTTCTTGTAAATATCACTCTATCCTTTTGGTGCCGCACTTCGTTCCTCCAATGCGCCCAACAGACTTCTCAATCTGATTCTCGCCGCTCCAAGATTGCTGATTTCATCGATTTTGATCTGTGTGTACAGTTTGCCTGCATCGTCCAATATGCTGCGTACTTCGTCGGTGGTAATCGCATCCAGACCGCATCCGAAAGAGACCAGTTGGACCAATTCGCAGTCATCGTGTACGGCGACATAACGCGCTGCGTTGTACAGGCGTGCGTGATAGACCCACTGGTTGAGGACACGGACTTTGGCCGGAGCCACTTTCGGGCTCACGCAATCTTCCGTGATGACGACAAAACCAAGTGATTCGATCAACTGGTCGATTCCCTGACAAATGCCCGGATCCACATGATAGGGCCGGCCGGCAAGGATAATGATCCGCTTTCCCTGCTCTCTGGCCACCGCCAGCGCACGCTCCCCTTCCGCCCGTATGCGCTTCATCCAGTCCAGATACGATTCCATCCCTCTGCGGACAGCTCGGTCCACTGCGGCTTTTCGCACGTCGGGAAAGTGTGCGGAGAGATTGGCATGCAGTCCTTTTGCAAGCTGCTTCCGGTCATTGATGCTCAGGTACGGATAGAGAAAGCGGGTCTCTTTCAACGCATCCATATTGCCTCGCAGCACTTCCGAATAATAGGCGACGACGGGACAATTGTAGTAATTGTCCGACTGTTCGTGATCTTTCATATTGTATGTCAGACAAGGATAAAATATAGCATCCACCTTTTGTGACAACAGCTTCTGAATATGACCGTGCATCAGCTTGGCCGGATAGCAGGCCGTGTCGGAAGGAATGGTATACTGGCCTTTCGCATATAGCTTCTTATCCGAAAACCCGCTGTACAGGACGTTGAATCCCAGTTCCGTGAATACGGTATGCCAGAGTGGAGCCAGTTCAAACATACCCAGGGACATCGGCAATCCGATGGTGCGGGGAGCGCCGATATTGCTTTTCCCTGCCAGCGACCTGAGGTATTCTCTTTTGAATCGGTACAGGTTTGGGATCGATTCTTCGGGTTTTCCGGACATCTCCAGTCCGAGCGCCAGCGTCGCGCCCCTTTCGCATTTGTTGCCCGAAATGTAACGGTCATTTCCGGAAAAAGTATTGATCGTCAACGCACATCGATTCGTACATCCTTTGCATGTGACAGTTTTCGCTGAATGCTTGAAAGACGCCAGCGCAGTTTTGTCTAAAACAGAAGACGTGCCCGACCCGACAGATGCTGCATACAGCGCAGCGCCAAAAGCACCCATCAGTCCGGCGATCCGGGGTCGGACGACCTGTCCGTTCAACTCCCGCTCGAAAGCCCGCAGAACGGCATCATTGAGGAATGTGCCGCCCTGGACGACGATGTTTCTCCCCAGCTCCTCTGCAGAATGCACCCGCAACACTTTATACAGTGCATTTTTGACGATGCTCTCGGACAATCCTGCTGAAATGTCTCCGACACCTGCCCCGTCTTTTTGCGCTTGCTTTACCGAGGAATTCATGAAAACCGTACAACGGGAGCCCAAATCCACGGGAGCGTGAGCGAACAACCCCAATCGCGCAAATTCATCCACGGAATAGCCCAGTGCTTTTGCAAAGGTTTCCAGGAATGAGCCGCATCCCGACGAACAGGCTTCGTTCAGAATGATCGAATCGATCGAATGGTTCTTGACCGCAAGACATTTCATGTCCTGCCCGCCGATATCCAGAATAAAATCCACTTCCGGATCGAAAAACCTTGCCGCCCGGTAATGCGCCATCGTCTCCACCAGTCCGTTGTCCAAATGGAAGGCGCGCTGAATCAGTTCTTCTCCGTAGCCTGTTACTGCAGTTCCGGCAAGGGTGATTCTTGATTCGATGCGTTCGTATATTTGCAGGAGCTGTTCTTGAACGACTCGAATCGGATCTCCTTGATTACTGCTGTAATATGAATGAAGAATGGCACCGTCCGGCGCAATCAAAACCAGTTTCGTCGTCGTGCTGCCACAATCGATCCCAAGGTATGCCGGGCCCTGATATTCTGTGATCGGCCGGAAGGGTACCCGGGCACGATCGTGTCGCCGGAGGAAATTTTCATAGTCTTCTTTATTTTCGAAAAGCGGCGCGTGACGTACTTTGCCGTACTGTTCCGACGTTGCATTCACCAAATGCCCGATCCACTGTTCATACGTGAAGAATGCTTTTTGTTTCCCTGCGTAAATCGCCGCACCCAAGGAAACAGCAAACCGCCCGTATTCAGGAAACACCGCATGGTCGTCCGATAGCTCCAGACTCTCTTGAAAACGATTTCTCAAGCCTTTGCAGTAATGAAGCGGACCGCCTAAAAACATGACGCGTTCTTCGATTCTGCGGCCTTGCGCAAGACCCGCTATGGTTTGATCCACCACAGCCTGGTAAATGCTGGCCGCCAGATCTTCTTTTCTGGCTCCCTGATTGAGCAGCGGCTGAATATCCGATTTCGCAAACACGCCGCACCGGGAAGCGATGGGATACAGGCGCTCGTACTGTAAACTCAACCGATCCAGTTCCTCGATGGATACAGAAAGCAACGTGGCCATCTGATCGATGAATGCCCCGGTACCGCCTGCGCAGGTGCCATTCATCCGTTCATCCATGCCGCCCTTAAAAAAAATTACCTTCGCATCTTCCCCGCCCAGCTCGATCACTACATCTGTATCAGGTTCCAATGCTTCCACGACTTCACCTGTAGCAAAAACTTCCTGAACAAAAGGAAGGTCGGCTGCTTTGGCCAGGCCCAGACCCGCTGATCCGGACAAGGCAGCACAAAAGCGCCGCCCTTCCAAGAAGGGCGCCGCTTCGGTTACCAGTTCCACTGCTTTTTTTCGAACCTGCGAAAAATGTCTTTCGTATTTCTGCCAGACGATCTTTCCCCGGTCGACCACTACGATCTTCGCTGTGGTTGATCCGATATCCATCCCCAACAGGATCGGATCATACGACGAGGCCGCTTGCTCCAATTTCAATTCCCATGACATAGTTCAGACCAATACTCTCCCTCTTACCCCTTGCGAATCAGATATTCTTATGGCGCTTGATTTTATGGGTCGTCGTCCGGACGAAATCATTGGCCCGGATCGAAAAGTCTCTGACCCTCTTGTAGATCGGCAATTTCTCGTTGATGTCTGCAATCGCATTTTTAATGAGCGCCTTAATATCGTCCTCGCTCAGGTCGTTGCCGAATTCTTCGTATATCATATCATAAGCAGGCATGATCTGAGCGGATACGATGGTATCATCTTCCCGCTCTACCCCGTGCACCAGGCTTTCCTGGATATACTTGCTTCGATTCATGTGGATCTCGACTTCTTCCGGGTAAATGTTTTTTCCGGTTTTCGTGACGATCACATTCTTCTTTCTGCCTGTAATATACAGCCAGCCTTCGCGGTCGATGAATCCCAGGTCTCCTGTGTGGAACCACCCGTCCACGATGCATTCCGCCGTCAGATCAGGTCGCTGATAGTACCCCAGCATGAGGTTGGGGCCCTGGAACAGGATCTCTCCGATCCCGTCTTCGTCGGGCGCATCGATGCGCATTTCACCGGATGCCACGCAGAGACCCGAAGAACCTGCCTTCTTATATGTGTTCCCAAAGTCCGGAGATCCCGATATCAGCGGCGCGGTTTCTGTGAGACCGTAGCCTTGAAGTACGGTGAATCCCATATCCTGATATCCCCGGCTGACCGCAGGATCGATTCCGGCAGCACCCGTGATGATCATGCGCAGTTTTCCGCCGAACGTATCGTAAATGGTCTTAAAGAACTTCCGGCTCATGTCGATGCCCAGCGAACGGAGCCTTCGATTGATCTTGATGGCGGTTTCCAGCGCTTTCTTTTTTCCTGTCTTCTCGGCCTGCTTCCAGATTTTCGCATGCATGGATTCAAAGATCAGCGGCACACCGATCAATATGGTCGCCTGAGCTTCCGCTAAATTTTTCGCAACATACTTCAATCCTTCGTAAAACGCAATGGAAGCTCCCCGATAGAGCACCAGAGACATGCCCATCGTGCTTTCGAAGGTGTGGTGGATCGGTAAAATGGAAAGCGTTCTGTCTTCCGGTGTCACATAAGCGATCTTGCAGGTGTCCATGATGTTGGTGGCGATGTTTCGATGGGAAAGCATCACACCCTTCGCGGAATCCGTCGTCCCGGAAGTAAACAAAAGAAAACGCAGTTCATCCGAATCAAGCGGCGCCTCGGTATAACGCTTGTCGCCGTTTTGCAGGAGCTCTGCTCCTTCGGTGGTGAGCTCTTCCCAGGATATCGCGCCTCCCCTTCGCCCCTCGCCCTCTTTTTCTTGAACCTGTGAGACGTGGCGGGACGGATCGAAATACATATTCATGGAGAACTTGAACGGAATTTCGAAATCGTCCAGGTAATGCTGATAGGTGTCCGTATAGAAGATCGCCTTGCATGCGGCAATGTTTAAAAAGCTGTGTATTTCTTCCTTCGACAACTCTTTATCCAAAGGAACCACAATACCGGTCCCGTTGGCGATTGCATAATAGGCTGTGATCCACTGATAACAATTTTCGCCGATGACAGCAATTTTTTCACCTGTCAGCCCCAGGGACATCAGACGCGTTCCCAATGCGTCCACGTCCCGTTTTACTTGGGCATAAGATACTTCCAGGTATTCGCCCCCTTTGTTGGCCTTCACCAAAAACGCAGGCCGCTGGGAAAATTCCGTGCAACTCTCGTTCAGCATTTGTCGCAGTGATGTGATTTCTTTGACTTTGTGGTATTGTACCGTTACATTTTTTTTCATGATCCAGCTCCGGATTTGGAAGGATTTTTGACAAAATACAAAAATCCCGGGGCGATAGCATTATTGTACATTTTACTACCCCGAGGTGGAAATGTAAAGGAATGGAACCTGAATTCAGGATCCTTTCACGGAGGATCGTTCGATCAGACATTTTTTCTGCAAGCGAGACAACTTCTTGATCGCAGCCTCCCGCTTCTGGGCGGCCGACCGGTCGCAGCACGCTTCCTGATAAACCACTGCCAGAGGACACCGCCCGCGGGTGTACCTGGCACCCCGCCCCTGCCGGTGCGCCTCCAATCTCTTATCCATATCATCGGTGACGCCTGTATAAAAGGTGCCGTCCGCACATTCTAAAATATACACCTGCCAACCCATCAGTATTGCCGCTTTTCGTACATTGCAACGGCGATTCTGATCGAAAGAATATTCAGAATGACCGTCACCGATCCTGCCGGGATGGCCCATCGAAGCAGTGCAGCGGACGCATTTTCGAACAGTGTGAGCAAAAACGTTCCGGCGCCCATGCCGATCATAACCATTGCGGCAATGATCCCCATAAAGAGCAACCGACCTTTTTCAACGCCGAAATGGAAGATCAAAGGCAAGTTGGCGGCCTGGATCAGCAAAGCGATATTGGCTGTGATAAAAACAACAAGCACGTCCATTCCGCCGATGGGTGATCCTTTGAGCGATCCTATCACAGCTTGCGCAATCAGCGACAGCGCAAACGCACCGGCAACCGTGACATAGCCAAGGATATATTTGCTCACCACCAGCTCCGTTGGCGTATAAGGCATCATGGCGGCCAGCTGAGTCCATTTGCTGCGCTCATCGTAAGCCAGGGTCGTGATGGGAAGCATGGCGGCGTAGACGATGGCAAATCCGGACATCGAGAAATTCGGTACAAGGGTAAAGATCGCGATCATCAGAAGAAAAAGCTTCATCTGTACGACCAATGTATAAAAATCTTTCAGAAGCAATCCTTTCATCCTCTCGCACCTCCTTTGGCAAGAAACAATATGATATCTTCCAGCGATGTGTGCTCCGTCGCAAACGTGGAAGGAATCAGATCCCTGTACACAAGGGCTTCCACCCCGTATTTCCCTTCCCGCTTCCCGGCAAGCGCTTCGGGATCCAATGCCTCCAGGTCCTGTCTGCCGATTTTGACCACTGCATATTTCTCCACAAGTCGATCCTTTTCTTCGCACAGCAGCAACTTTCCCTGATGGAGAAAGGCGATATAGTCACAGACCTTTTCCAGATCGCTTACAATGTGAGACGAGATAAGGATCGAGTGATTTTCTTCGCGGGTAAACTCGTTGAACAGATCGAGCATCTCATCACGAATCATGGGATCCAGACCGCTGGTCGCCTCGTCCAGAAGCAGCAGCTTCGGATCGTGGGACAAGGCCACGGCCAGAGCCAGCTTCATTTTCATGCCTCTGGAGAAGTTACGAAACTTCTTTTGTTCCGGCAGTTGAAACCGCTTCAGATAGTTCTGATAAGCTTCTCTGTCCCAATTGGAAAAGGTATAGGCCATCACTTTTTCCAGTTGCTGCGCTGTAAGCACTTCCGGATAATAGGCTTCATCCAGAACGACACCCACCTCTTCTTTGATTCGCCCGAAGTCCGGGTCATCCAAATCCGCATCCAGTACACGGACGGTGCCGCTGTCGCGGTTGATGGCCTTTAGAGTCAGTTTGATCAGCGTGCTCTTTCCCGCGCCGTTTTCCCCTACCAATCCCAGGATGCTGCCCCTGGGCAGATCCAGATGGATATCTTCCAGTAAAAACCCCGGATATGATTTGTTCAACCCTTTTATTTCGATGGCGTTGGGCATCCCTGTTCCTCCTTTTGCAGCTTATGAATCAAAGCGGTGATCTCTTCCGAAGAGATCCCGCAGGCAGGCGCCAAGCGGAGAACCACCCGCAGATGCTCTTCGATGCGCCTGCAGTGCTCGGCTCGAACCTGCTCGGTATTCTTCGGCGCCACATAGCAACCTTTCCCTGCCACTGTGTGGATGTATCCTGCTTTTTCCAGCTCGTCATACGCCCTTTTCGTCGTAATGACGCTGATTCGGAGATCTTTCGCCAGCCCGCGGATCGAAGGCAGCAGGTCTCCTTCCTTCAGCGTTCCGGAAAGGATCGCATTCCGGAGCTGCTCGTAGATCTGCTGATAGATCGGATTGCTGCCTGTGTTGCTGATAAAAATCTCCACGATACCCTCCGAAAATTAGTGTATATATACAGTATGTACACTATAGACAATCAAAAAGGCTTTGTCAAGGGGAAAAGCCTTTTATCGATCTTTTTTGAAATGCTTCGGTTCTTCTTCTACGGGATCGAAGACCAGTTGCAACAGTCGTTTTGCGATGTGCTCTTTCAAAGAAAGTCTCCCGTTTTGCACCAAGGGCTCGCCCTGAATCAGGATCGCTGCTTCATTCTGATCCTGATATTTCGCCGGCTCGGTTTTTTCCGTATATACTGTTCTGCAACCGGCCGTCTTCAGTACGGGTTCCAGCACTTGGAGCACGTCCATGATCTCTCGACGCAAGGGAATGATCTTTTGCGATTTACATGCAATGCACGTCACCTGTATCTCGAGAAAATCCGTTTCAGATCTATGGTCTTGCATCTTTTTCTGTTGATCCATATTTCCTCCCGGCGAACGCTTTACGCCACGCCTCCTCTATTCCTTCCGGGAGGCATCGGCACAAATTTGCTGGTTTGTTTCTTGTATGCTTCCCAGTCTTCTCGCCCTTCGTATTTCTTTTCCAACAGCGGTATGCCGGAAACAAACAGCAGCAATCCCGTGATCGTCAAGGGACTGACGATCAAAAACAATCGGCCCGGAGAATCGGCAACCATCACGAAAAGGCCCCACCACTGAAGAGATTCCCCGAAGTAATTCGGATGACGCGTCCAACGCCACAAACCAAGTGTCATAATCTTTCCTTTGTTCTCCGGATCGCTTTGAATTTTTTAAGCTGGGCATCCCCGATCGCTTCGAATAAGAACCCGACAACCCAAAAAACAGCGCCGATCACTGCTCGAAAAGACCACTCGGAGATATCCTGCAAGTTGCTGACGATTACGGACAAACCGATCAGGACATTCAGCGCGAATTGAACCATGTATACTTTAAAAAAGATTCTAATGTAATAATATTTGGGGCCCCAGTTGTTTCGCATTTGCGCATAGCGATAATCCTCGGGCTTTCCGATATTCCTGCGCGCCAGATGCCAACCCAGACGCAGACCCCACACCGTAACGAATATCGTCATGACCAGCGGGACCGTTCCGAGCGGATTGCCATAAAAGTAGGATATCCAGGCGGCAGCCACAAATCCCGGACCCCAGATGATATCGATATATCCATTGTTTTGCTTGAGCTGGGCTACCAGAAATACAGACGCAAACAGTCCGAAGGTGAATCCATATACTGCAAGATAGGTCATGACTCCGCCCTTTCTTTTTCTATGTATGCCACAGCCACGCTGCTTCGTCCCGCAAAAAGCGCGACAACTGCTGAAATTGGAGTAATATAAATCGGCTCCAAGCCGGTTATGTTAACCATTTCCCGGAGCACCTCTTCAGCCGCCTGTTCATCATGGCCGTGGACCAGCACATACGCTTCAACGGCAGTGCCGCCGATCGTCTTCAAAAGAAGCCTTCGATTGCCGGACTTGCTAAATGCAGCGCCTTTGATCCTGCCGCGACCTTCCCGATCGATCGTAATCAGCGGTCGGAAGCCCAGAAAAATCAATACTTTTCCTATTTTTTCAGAGATGCGGCCGGATTGCACCATCGGGCGGATGTCAGGCAAGCTTACCAGGATCTGTATCCGCTCTCGTAACGCACAAAGATGGTCGATAGTTTCCTTCGGCGGCGTTCCCGCCTCCAGCATTTCAACCGCCCGACGCACCAGAAGACCCTGCGCACCGGAGTTTGTACGGGTATCGATCAGCGTTGCTTTGATCCCGTTTGGATCCAATTCCTTCAGGGCTTCCCTGAACCGATCATACGTTCCGCTCATCTTTGAGGAAACCGTCAAAATCAAAATGCTTCTGTAACATGCCATTATGGGCTTTAGAAATGCGACTGCCTGGGCGGCATTCAGCTGAGAGGAGGATGCAGAATCCAAGTTTTCGTATAGAAATGCTCCGTCCACCGAGATTTTATCTTCATAGCTATGCCCGTCGATCATAATATTGATCGGTATTTGATAGATGTTGTGCTCCAACACATATTCTCTTGGCAGATCTGCGATGGAATCGGTGATCAAGGCGACATCGCCGATATCTTGTGCAGCCATCCGGTTCTCAAATACCATGTCATCAACTTTATGCTCCAGAATCGTGCCTCTCGCAGCGGAGGCGCGAATCACTACCCAGGGTTCGTTGGTATGGAGATGGACTCTGGCCAGATTTTCCGACGCTGACATGAGCAGACAGTCACCCAGCGGCTTTAATTCGGATTTCAGGGCTTCCGTCTGCCGGCTGTCGATCTCCAAAAGCACTTCCGTGCAATAACGGAACGGGAATGACGCATTCTTGCCCAAAGCGTGGACATCGGACATCTCTGCCTTTGAGACTTCAGTCATCGCTGTCTTTTTCACATATTGGATCTGTCCTGTGATGACACGTACAAACCCTTCTATAAACTTATAGAACCCCAATGCGCCGGCATCAACGATATGGAACTCCTTGAGTACCTGCAGTGTATTTGTGGTCTCCTTGAGGCTTAGCATCACACGCCTGAGCGCCTCTTCGAAAATATCCCGAAGCGTAGCTTCCCGGTCCTTCAACTCAGCAACGCTCGTGGCCCAGGTGCGCATAAGTGTGATGATCGTTCCCTCCACAGGCGTTTCCAGCGCTTCGTAAGCCCTGCTGTATGCCATATGAAAGTATTGACTCAGCTCTGACAATGTAATCTCGGGCTTTTCCGGACTGTTTTCATAGAGTCCGTACAGGTACTGGGAAAAAATGGCGCCGGAATTCCCACGGGCCCCAATCAAAGCGGACCGGGAAATCTCAAGCAACGTTGGGCGCACATTATCCAGCAGCGCAGCGTTCGTGAGAATATGCTGCATTGTATGAGCCAGATTGTTTCCCGTGTCGTTGTCAACAACAGGAAACACATTGATGCGGTTAAGTTCTCCGCGACTTTCTCTGGTTTGTTCCGCGCCATGGAGGATCGCATGATATAACAATTGCCCGGAAATCAGGTATTCCATCCCAGCCTCCCCACAAGCCAGACCGTCAGCGTAGCCGTTGTGCCCGTTATGAATGTTCCCCACAACAAATCGATGACGGTAATCGAGATCGGCCAATCCCTGAGTGTCGCCAAATTGGTAAGATCGTAGGTCGCATAAGCCACCAGACCAAAAAATGCGCCCGCTTGCAGCGCATATAATACAGATTCCTTTGCAAGAGCCGGCTCTACGGCAAAAAAGACGATGGCCGCGATGTATAGGAGATAAAAAACGACCGCTGCCGGTACATTGACGCGGTCGGCCATCAAAAACCCGATTTTGTTTTTATATAAATCTTTTGCGATATAGAAATTTATCAATGAATGTTTACTTCTTAACGAAAAAAAATCCGCCTTGGGAGACGGATCAAGAACCTGTTAGAATTGAACGGACATGAAGGCTTCCCGCGCCATGCTTTCGATATGGTCCAATCCCAGAGTGATCCGATTATCCACGACGCTGAAATTTCGGGCAAGCGCATCGGGCAGCATGTCGGCAAACAGCATATTGGCGCCTGCATTCAGCGCATCCAAATTTCCCTGAGGATCGGCCAACCCTTTCGACAAATCCTTTCCCGGTTGCTGCGCGGTAATGTTGATGCGAGGCATCATGATCCGCAGCATCGAAATGACTTTCAGATTCTTTTCTGTGCTGCCCGATCCGCCTTCCAGAGCCAAGGGCGTTCCCTTGGCCGGCATATAGGGGATCACCGGCGCCCAACTGATACCCAGATCCCGGGTCAGTAAAAGATCTTCGGCCAGTTGTTCCGCTGTCTGCCCCGGATAGTCCACGATACTTCCGGAGGCCAATTCCAAGCCGCTTTCCTTGATCCAGCCGATGCCCTTCATCCGGCGGTCATAATCCGTGGAGGGTTTCATCCTGTTGAATACTTCTCTTTGGGACATTTCGAACTTGAGCACATATTCATCTGCTCCTGCATTCTTTAATTCCACATACTGGTTTTTCGACAGTTCTCCGATGGCCAAGCTGATAAAGAAATCTTTCGCGTTCAACGCTTCCACGATTTTCAGAATATTCTCAAACCCGTATTTGGGATCCTCTCCGGAAATTAAAAAGATTCTCCGAAAACCCATTTCAGCTGCGATCTCTCCGGAGCGGAGTACACGGTCCGGTTCCAGACGATACCGTTCCACCGCCGCATTGGATGCCCGCATGCCACAGTACAGGCATTGGTTTTTACAGATATTATCGAACCCCAGCATCGCCGTGGCGATGAGCGTATTCCCGTTTTCAGATCTGTGAAGTTGCTTGGCTTCGACTGCCACGGTGTTCCAAAATTCAGTTTGCGGCATCGCCAGCACGTCCATAACATCTTTTTTCGATTCTATGTTCATCGATCCGTTCCTTTCATCCAAGTGTCACCAATCTTGCATCAAAAGCGTCCACTTCCTCCTTGTCGTGGGTCACCATGATGACTGTGCGTTCGTTGAAATGTTTCTTTAAATAATCGATCACATGCCCTTTGGTTTGATCATCCAATCCTTTGAGGGGCTCATCCAAAAAAAGGATCCGACTATCCGCAAGAACGGCGCGAACAAGTGCCACACGACGCTTCATCCCTCCGCTGTATTCCCCCACGGGTTTCGTCCGATCTTTGCCCAGACCGATTTCATCCAAATGTGCTTGTATTTCCCCACAATCAAAGCTTTTGTCCAAGACCATGCGAACGTTGGTGAGGGCCGAAAAAGATTCACAGAGACGGTCTTCCTGAAACACAGCGCTTTTGCGCGACGGCACGCCCTTGATTGTACCGGAGTCCGGAGACATCAATCCCATCAAAATATGAAGAAATGTTGTTTTCCCACCGCCCGAAGGTCCCATGACACAAGTGATCTCTCCCTCCGGAAATGCGGCGGAAAAACGATCCAGCACGATGTGTCCGGCAAAGCTTTTCGTCAATTCCGTTACGATGATATCCATGCTACGACCTCTCCAAACGATCAAAAAACATCTTCAAGCCACGCAGGAACAGTTTTTCGAAAACCACACTGATCAATACGATCACCGCCGTCCACGCAAACAGATCCGCAGAACTCAGGTAGACTTTTGCCTCATACAGCTTCTCTCCGATGGATCCGTCCGGGATCCCGATCACTTCGGCCGCGATCCCGGCTTTCCAGGAGAGCCCGATGGACACGCTGCAGGCAGACAGTAAATAGGGTTTCAAATGCGGCAGGTGGATATATTTCAGTTTCCGCAGCCGGCTCATGCGGAACACCTCAGCCATTTCCAGCAACTTCTCATCGGTGCTTTTGATTCCCTGAAGCATATTGGTATATACGATCGGAAGTACCATGAGAAACGCGATGAACACCGACAGGCTGTCGGAACTGAGCCATATGAGACATAGGATGATGAAAGAAGCCACGGGAACCGATTTGATGGCATGGATATAGGGCCACAGGATCACTTCCAATCCGTGATAGTGACCGGCGCCGACAGCCAGCACGCTTCCCACCAGAAGCGCCATCAAATAGCCGCCCACGATCCGAAAAAACGAGAACCCTATAGCGTGGATAAAATCCGACTCCGGCAGCAACGTCAACAGCCGCTGCAATACTGCCAAAGGCGTCACTAAGATAATGCTGCGGTCCAGGAGCAACGCACCGAATTGCCAGATGGCCAGGGCCAGAAAAACGGCCCCGGCTTTTTCCAATCCGTTTTTACGGAACATAGTAGAAATCATCCGCAGGCATGGATCCGCCGACGGCTTTGGGATTCTGATCGAACAGCACACCCAGATACCCGTTCATCGGCTCGACCATATCTTCTCCGGCCACGTAAGTAATATAGCAATAGGGAATCGCCTTCTCCGCCACCGCAGCTTTCACGATACCAAACTTTTCCACCAGCTGTGCGGCTTCCGGGATATTGGCATTGACATACTCGGTAGAGGCTTTGTACTCCTCCATAAAGGAAGCGATCTGTTCCGGATACTGTTGTGCGAATTCGGTTCTTACGATCAAAACCCCGGTGATCAGCGTACTGCCGTTGTCCAGCGCATCCCATTCCTGTGTGAAATCCGCGGCGATACGAAGACCGTCCACCTGCGTTTGCGCCACAGTCACGTAGGGCTGGGGCATCATGGCGATGCCGCCGCTGTCGGCAAGAGTGGCAACCACTTCCGTGGGTTCACTCTTCCACTCCAACGTGATATCCGTATCGGGATCTACGCCGTTTTCGGCCAGCAAATAACGAAGCGCATATTCCGGCGTGGAGCCTTTTCCCGTGGCATAGATCGTTTTACCGGATAAATCAGCGAACGTTTGAATCTCTTCGCCGGTTTCCACGATATAGATCACGCCCAGGGTGTTGATTGCCAGCAGCTGGACTGCCTTCTCCGTGTTGTTGTATAAAACGGAAGCCAGGTTGGCGGGCACTGCGGCGATGTCAAGTTCCCCCTTGAGCAGCTTGGGCGTCAGCTCGTCAGCCGAACCGGCTATTTCAAATGTATAGTTGTTGAATGATTCGCCGGCTTCCGCAGATTCCATCAGCTGGACCATTCCCATAGAGGTGGGCCCCCGCAACCCTGCGATACGAATGTCTGTCGGCTCGGCCGGTGTGGAGCCGCAACTCGACAGTGTCAGAGCCAGTAAGGCAACTGCTGTTACTATGGCTGTCCTTCTTTTCATGATTCCCCTTCTTTCGGTTCTTTGATTTTTGAAACGATGGTTTTCGTTCGAACATCTTTCAGCATGCCCAGCTTGCCGGACAGCGAACTGGTGATATCTCCCGGTGCGTCCAGTACAACGCAGATGATGGAAATACCCCGATCCTTGTAAGGGATCCCCAACCGGCCCACGATAAACGAGCCGAACTGGTGCAGTAGTTCGTTTACTTGCGACGCCTGCTGCGTATCCTCCACAAGGATGCTGATGACAGAAATTCTGTTTTCCATAATCGAAGCTCCTTAAAAAAATATCCGCACCTGAAGGTGCGGCGTAAGCTGGCCTACGTCTTTCCGTCACCTTTCCATCCGGGACGTACCCAAATGCGTCAGGATCTATTTGACATTGTTATTATATTCTCAATTCGGCCGGAACGCAAGCCTCTTCTTTTTTCGGTTCCCCTGTTGAGCGGCACCTTTGTTGTTCCTTGCTCCGCAAACAGATCCGATTGCATTTTTTCCGAACGCTATGTATAATCATGGAAAGAACCGTCATAGCACATCACCTGTGAAGGGCTTTTGTTTATTGCTACAAGCAAAGTAACGAATCAGAGGCCCTTATTTTTTTATCGTGAGTGAAATCCGAAGGAAGGACGCATCATGGCAGAGACCATCTTTATCACCAGCCGCGACAAAAAACAGCTCCTGGAACTGCTGACCACGCAAATCAGCAGTGCGGAAGCTTTGGGGCCCCATGTCCGGAAACTGGAAAATGAAATCAACAAGGCTACAGTCATCCGCCCGGAAGAGGCAACTCCGGATCTGATCACGATGGATTCCAAGGTATCGCTGAGCCTGGACGGTGTCGATATGGAGCTGTGGCTGGTCTATCCCAAAGACGCAGACATCAATGAAAATAAGGTGTCGATCCTCTCCCCCATCGGCACGGCCATTTTGGGATACAGCAAAGGAAATAAAATCCAATGGGAGATCCCCACGGGGATAGCGGAGATCCATATCAAAGATGTTCTTTTTCAACCGGAAACCGCGTGGATTCCGGAAAATTCGGAAGAGGAATAATCCTCGAAACCGTTGGAATGAAAAGCAGGAAGGCGTATTTGCTTTTCGGGAGCGGCTGTGCTATAATTATCTGCGATTCAAAAAACGAAATTAGAACCGGAGGTTTCAATAATGTATGTAGTGAAGGCAGAAAACAGAGATGCGGGCGTTAAGGTCAAAAAGCTGAGAAATGAAGGCAACGTGCCTGGCTGTGTATACGGCGGCAAGTTGGACGAGACTCTTCTGATCCAGGTATCGTCCAAGGAAGCGACAAAGCTTCTGCGCGAAAAGACCACAGGGGGGCAAGTCAGTATCGATGTAAACGGCAAGAAAATGATCGCTCTCCTCAAGGAGATCGGCAGCAGTCCTCTGGGAAACAAGATCGAACATCTGAGTTTTCAGAGTCTGGTGGCGGATGAGCCGGTCACCAGCACCGCTCAGATCACCCTCGTCAATGAAGATAAAGTAACCGACATCGTGCGTCAGACCCTCTTTGAGCTGTCCATCCGGGCACTTCCGGCCAATCTGGTGGAAGATGTACATATCGATATGGCAGGCATGACAGCCGGCGCCATCCTACGTGTGGAAGATTTGGATATTGCAAAAAATCCCGATATTGAACTGCTGACCCATGTGGACACATTGGTGGTCAGCGTGATCGATAAGAGCTCTATCAAGCTGGACGAACCGGAAGCAGAAGAAGCAATCGAAGAACTCGAAGGCGAAGAGCCTGTTGCAGAGACTGCGGAGGAAGAATCCAAAGACAAAGAATAACGAAAAGCAAATACGCCCCTTCGATGGAAGGGGCATATTTTATTGGAACGACGCTTCCGCACTATCCCGTTATCAGATCACAAGATCTTCGTTCAACTGTTTGCAGTTAGTCGCAATGGCATTCATGGCCGCCGCATTGATCGGGTAGGATATCGGCGAAGAGGAAACCAGCGGATGGGTTGCCGTCTGGAACGTATTGAGTTCCGTCGCTGTAATCCCTTTCTGAATGGCCAGACTCAGAATATTGATGATTTCCGCAACGGTATTCCCGCCGGAAATCTGCGCTCCCAGGATGATGCCGGAACACTTGGAGAAAATCAACTTGATGTTGACGACCTGTGCGTCGGGCAGAGATCCGGGATGCCGGTCCATGGTCTTGTACTCTCCGACCATAAGTGTAAAGCCTTCCTGCCGGGCTCGGGTTTCGGTCAGCCCCGCAGCCGCATATGTTTTTCCGAATACTTTCGTCGAAAACGTGCTGATGGTGCCTTTGTTCGCACGGACCAGCCTCAGCTGGAACGCATTGCTTCCGGCGATTTTGGCCTCCATGGCCGCCGTTGACGCCAGAAGAACAGGAACATCACGGCCGGTAAAAAAGCAGTGTTTTTCGGCACAGTCGCCCACTGCAAAAATGCTCGGGTCGCTCGTTCTGGTATATTGATCCACCAGCACAGCACCTTTGGCGTTCATATCCAGCCCGGCTTCTGCAGCCAGCTTCCCGTTGGGCTTTACGCCCAAACCCAATATCACCACGTCCGCCGGAAGCCGGGTGCCGTCTTCCAGCTCCACAGATTCTACTGCTGTGTCTCCATGCATCTGCTTGACACGGGCGCCCGTCATCACTCGAATGCCGTTCTCTCTCATTTTCGCTTCGAGATCATCGGTATAGGATTTATCAAAAGCCTGCCAGAGACAAGCATCTGCCATTTCGATGAGCGTCACGTTTTTCCCAAGCAAACTGATTTGTTCGGCGAATTCCACGCCGATGAATCCTCCGCCGATCACGATCACGTTGTCGGAGGCATCGATCTTTTCTTTGACTTGATTCAGATACACTTCGTCTTTGATCACCGGAAACACATTTTCCAAATCATGGCCCGGGATAAAAGTCGGCACGATCGGCAGCGAGCCCGTCGCCAGGATCAGCTTCTTATACTGATACGTTTCACCTTTTTCCGTCGTTACGGTTTTCGCTTCCCGATCGATGGAAATCGCACTGTCGATAACCAGATTGACGCCCACATCCAATAGCCCTGCGTCGGGGATCCGATTCTTTTGAGAGTCCTTCAGTGTCCCGTAAATATACGGGATCCCGCAGGGAACCATCACGGTCTCGGTTTTTCTCATTACGGTTACGTCAATGTCTCCGTAAGCTTTTTTCGCCATTGTCGCCGCCAGTATCCCTCCGGCACTGCCGCCAATCACAAGCAGATCTGTTTGAACCATTTTTTCCTCCTGTCAATTTTCGATGCCCTTTCGAGCCATCACACCCTGAGAATAATAATGTTTGATCTCGCGCATCTCCGTCACAAGATCGGCCCGCTCCATCAACTCTGCCGGCGCATTTCTGCCGGTGATCACCACTTCGGTCTTTTCGGCTTTCTCATCGATGATTGCTTCCACATCCGTCCATGCAACCAATCCGAAATGCATTGCCACATTCAGCTCATCCAGGATAACGAGGTCATAGTCCCCGCCGGAAAGCGCTTCCTTCGCCATACCGATCCCGGACTGAGCAAGTTCGACATATTCAGCCGGCGGGTTGCCCGGTGGGAATATCACGACCTGATCCTTGAGCTTTGCCAAATCTTCGGCAGGAATACTGCTTTCATCGGCAATAAAGAACGGCTTCCCGATGGCTTCGATGCGGAAATTGGGAGAAATGCCGCTCAGGATCCGATGCTCGCTGTAGGAAGGGCTTTTCATAAATTGGATCATCAGTACTTTCTTCCCTGCGCCCAACGCCCGGATCGCCAAGCCGATGGCTGCGGTCGTCTTTCCTTTTCCTGCGCCCGTGTATACCTGTACATAACCTTTTGACATATCTCACCTCTTTGTACCTTGCAAATGATTGATGAAATCATTATATCATATGTATATATTTTGCAAGGTAAAGAATTCAGTGACAGCGTCACATTTCCCCCTGTTTGAGAGGGATTGCGCAAAGCTGTCCTTCTGTTTGAAAAAAAATAAAAAATAAGGCTTGCTTTATTACGCTAATGCGCTATAATGCTATCATACGAAACTACCAAGCGGAGGAAATAAAAATGAAAAAAATGACTGCAATCTTAATCCTGCTGGCGATGGTCCTGGCACTGTCGGCCTGCGGAGGCAACGAGCCGGAAGCTGCTACAGACCTTGAATATGTTCAAGGGAACGGTACAATGATCATCGGCTATACCGTGTACGCCCCCATGAATTATACTGACGATGCCGGAAACTTTACCGGTTTTGACACGGAACTGGCGACGCTTGTCTGTGAAAAGTTGGGCGTTGAGCCGGAATTCCTGGAAATCAACTGGGAAACAAAAGAAGTAGAGCTGAATGCAAAATCCATCGACTGCATCTGGAACGGCTTCACCATCACGCCGGAACGGCAGGAAACCATGGAAATCACACAGCCTTATGTGAAAAATGCCCAGGTCGTCCTGATGAAGGTCGGCGCAGACTATCAGGACACTTCTTCCCTGATCGGGAAAAGCGTTGCGGCAGAACAAAGCTCTGTAGGCGAAGATGCGATCATGGCCGATACAAACCTTGCCCAAGCGATCTATGTGCCGAAGACCGTGCAGACAGAATGCCTGCTGGAAGTGAAAGCCGGTACAGCAGATGCGGCGGTTTTGGACCTGACGCTGGCCAAAACCATGACCGGTCCCGGAACCAATTATGAAGATCTGGAAATCGTAGACCGGCTTGCGGAAGAGGATTACGGCGTCGCATTCCGAAAGGGATCGGAGCTGTGCAACGCTGTCAATGAAATCTTTAACGAACTGACCGCGGACGGAACCATGAACGCATTGGCAGAAAAGTACGGACTGGACCTGGCTGAATAAACCAAGAAAGGAAACCGACATACAGTGACAGGGCAGAGGATCCCCTCTGCCCTGCCCTGCGTAACGGTCGGAACTCATCCAAATGACGCAACTCCCTTTGATCATCCAACGCCTGTCGGAAAGCTTTCTTCTGAACTGGAATCTGTTTGCCCTGACCCTTTTGTTTTCTGTGCCCCTGGGATTGATCGTGGCCTTGGGTTCCATGAGCAGATGCAAACTCGTTCAAGGACCTGTGCGGACGTTTGTCTGGAGCATTCGCGGCACACCGCTGATGCTCCAGCTGATCGTGATTTTTTACGGACCCGGCTTAATGAATCTTCCCTTTTCCTGGCCCGGAGGAGATACCGGCCGGTTCACTGCGGCCACCGTAGCCTTTGTGATCAACTACGCTTGTTACTTTTCTGAAATATTCCGCGGCGGCATCCAAAGCATTCCCAAAGGCCAGTACGAAGCCGGCCAGGTACTGGGGATGACCAAGCCTCAAATTTTTGTGAAAGTGACTTTGATGCAAGTGATCAAGCGAATCATACCTCCTTCGGGAAACGAAGTGATCACCCTGGTAAAGGATACGTCTTTGGCGAGGATCATATCCAACAAGGAAATCATCATGATGGCAGGCGAATACACGAATCAGGGACTCATCTGGCCGCTGTTTGCCACCGGCATTTACTTTCTTGTATTTGTCGGTGTACTGACGTTGCTCTTCGGACAAATCGAGCGTAAATTGGAATACTTTAAAGCCTAGGGAGGAACGCATGACGATTCTGGAAGTACAAAACCTGGAAAAGAGTTTCGGTGACCTGGACGTATTGCAAGGCATCGACTTTTCGTTGAATAAAGGAGAATCTCTTGCGATCATCGGCTCATCGGGAAGCGGGAAAACAACGCTGCTCCGCTGTCTGAATTTTCTCGAGATACCGGATCGGGGCAAGATCCTCGTGAACGGTGAAGTGATCTTCGATGCTGAGGATCCTTCGACCCAGAGAGAAGGAGAAGTCCGTAAAAAACGGCTTCATTTCGGACTGGTCTTTCAAAACTTCAATCTCTTTCCTCAATACACTACGCTGGAAAACGTCGTTTTAGCCCCTAAACTTCTGGCGAAAGACCGTCCTGATTATGCGAAAAACAAGAAAACGCTGCTCGATGAAATCGATACCAAAGGAAGAGTTTTGCTGGATCAAGTCGGCCTGACAGACAAGCTGTCTGCCTATCCGCACATGCTTTCCGGCGGACAACAACAACGAGTCGCCATCGCCAGAGCCCTTGCACTGGAACCCGACATCCTCTGTTTCGATGAACCCACATCGGCCCTGGATCCGGAACTCACAGGAGAAGTCCTGAAAGTGATCCGCACGCTGGCCAGCCGAAACACCACTATGGTCATCGTCACCCACGAAATGGATTTTGCGCGAAGCGTGTCCGATCGTGTCATATTTATGGACGAAGGCCTCATCGTAGAACAAGGAGATCCCCAAGAAGTCTTCGGAAATCCGAAAGAAGAGCGAACCCGAAAATTTTTAGCCCGTTATAAGGAGACGGATGAATGATACAGGTCTGTACGGCTTTTCCCGTGAATCGAAAAGACCGGGCAGTGGATGCTGCCCGGTCTTTCTTCGTCGTTAGAGCGTCTTCTGATTGAAGCGATTCCCGAGGCCGTTTCCGCCACCGGACCGGTTCTGACCGCCTTGTCCGCCGCCGAACGCAGCACCCATGCCTGCTCCGATGCGACCTCCGCCGCTCTGATCACAATTGGCCATATTTTCCCGGATGGCCGCCATGATTTCTTCAGCTTCCGCCTTTGTCATCGTACCCGCAGCAACTCTTTCATCCAGAATGGCTTGTTTCCGCTCGAGCATTTCCGCCTTGAATTCTTCTACATCTTCGAATTCTCCGGCCAGGGAATTCTGCAGAAAGAATCCCGGCGCTGCCAGAGCAGTAACGGTAGATGCTCCGATCAACAGCAGGACTGCTGTGATCACAAATAAGGTTTTACGACTTTTCATATTTTGTTCCTCCTTTAAGAACCATCGTTTTGCGTTGTTGTTGTCTTGATTATGCAATTCATATGTGTTGAATTTGTGTGTATTGCTGCAAGATAGCATGAATATCTGATATGATGTCTGTGTATCGATCCGTTCTGTCTTTGTAACAGGAGCTGTGATGCCTCATTTCAAACCTCTGCAAACTTCACGACTTGTCCTCCGCCCGTTGACTGGAGACGATGCCGACGATTTGTTTGCCTACCGCTCGCTGGAAGAAGTTTCTCGATATCAGGGATTCCGACCGCGGACCTTGAGCGATGTTCATGGATTTCTTTCCGGTCTTTCGCCCAGGCCCGATGTGCCGGACACCTGGTTCCAATTGGGGATCCGGACCAGAGAGGATGACCGTCTGATCGGCGATCTGGGTATTCATTTTCTGTCGGATTCTGATCAGGCCGAGATCGGCTTTACGCTGGCGCCGTCGCAACAAAAAAAGGGCTATGCCCTGGAAGCTGCCCGGCCCGTGCTCTGCGCCCTGTTTTCAGAATGGAAGAAGCACCGGGTCATTGCTTCTGTAGACCCAAGAAATGAAGCGTCCATCCGTCTCCTTCTGAAACTCGGCATGCGTAAGGAAGCCCATTTCAGAAAGCGCTTTCGTCTGGAGGATGGTTGGGGTGACGACTGCATTTATGCGATTTTAGAAGAAGAGTGGCTGAAATAGCCACTCTTCCATGCCGGATCATCGATTTTGATTCATTCTCTGAACGATCAGCCGGTAACGGGGCTCATCGGCCAACGCAGTGAATGCGGGATTGACCGTCACGAGATCGGTCATACTCTTGCGGATCGTCTTTTCGTCCCGGGGAAGGCTGCCACCCAGATCCAATTCCTCCAGCCAGTCGTCCACCAGGTCGAAATAGCTGTCACCGTGGAGTTTCATGGGATAGATATCGCCGGAAGCCACTTCTGCAAAGCGCTCCAGCATATCCAAGGCTTTTTCCTTTTTGTCCTGCATCATATAGCCTTGCGCCGCGCTCACGAATACATTGATCAGATGCCAGGGATGGAGGCTCTGCATGTCGAAGGCTTCCGCCGCTAAAAGAGTCCGACGCAACGTCTCTTCGAACTTCTCCGGTTCCTGAGCGCACTGCATCATATATGCCGGTAAAAAATTGAACAGGACGACCATGTTCTGGTAGATCCCTGCCTGTAAAACGGACTTTGCAAGCTCCGGCTCTCCTTTCATCTGATACGCGGCAGAAAGAAGCGATTCAGCCGGCAGTGCCGGCTCCACGGTATGTCCGAGCAGTTCCAGAGCAGCGTCGGGTTCCCGGGCTGTCAGGCTGCATAAGGCTTCCATATAAACCGCCTGCCTGCTGGCTGCAACATCCTCACTTTCCGCTCTGATTCGAACAAATAAATCTTTTGCTTCCCGGAGCAATCCTGCAGATCTCTCCGGGTCTTTTTCCAACTCCAGATGATTGATCATCAGGATCCCCATCTGCAGCAGCAGCGGGAAGCAGGAATAATACTTCTTAATGATCGTCCGGCATTCCGTCAGCACAGTTTCCAGCGGTTCGGACGCGAATTTGCCGGACAGGTTTTTGTACAGCGCACGAATATCTTCTTTTGTCATCTGCGGCTGATAGTCCATCAGCTCGTCGATGCTGATGTTGAAATAGGCAGCCAGCTGAGGAAGGAATGTGACATCAGGATAGCTCTGCTCTGTTTCCCATTTGGAAACGGACGCTTTGGAAACACCGATATAGTTCGCCAGCTCATCCTGTGTGATCCCCTTCTCTTTTCTCTTTTTCGTCAGCACTCTGCCGATATTGATCTCTTTCATTGAAATCACCTCCTGCCATCATAATAGATGGTTGAAGCAAGGGGCACAATGGAGCCGCACTCAACTTCCGTGGACAAAATCAACCTGCGCGATACTCACTTCTTGACAATTTCGTCAGCTTCAACACGATCCCTTCAAGCTCTGCATATTTCGTCAATGCAACCCTCAGCGCGCGCTCCCTGTCCTTTCGATCGCCGGGAAGGTCGGCTTCGATCAAAGCTTCCCGGAGAACCTCAGGTGTAAGCAGCGCGGAGGCCAGACAGAAAAAGCTCTTTCCCCGTCCGCCGTCATAGTCGGCCAGCATCTTCTCCAAAAGGCTGATCCGTTCCTTTTGCTGATCCAGAAAGGCATCTAAACCGACTTTTCCGATCTGTTCATGATTCTTAAAAATACGTTGATGCGTGACAAAGGAATCACGTTCAATCTTTTCTCTGTCGTATTTTATACAAGGAAATTCTTCACACTGTCCACATACCTCTAATCCATGTTTTAGACTACAGCAGGACTTATGAGAACATGGCGGATGCAAACATTCAAAATCCGGACCTCCGCATCCCGGACACCTGGATGCACCCTCGGTATAGTACCGCGGACACAAACCGCAGTCGATGCCGCAGCAGCCGATAGACGCGTACATTTTGTTCATTTGATTGGTCTCCTGTCATTGATGTGCCGCAAAGGAATCTACATTCCGACCGTCCGGCTCCGGCGCTCCATAAGTGCCGTATCATGCCAGACGCCGCCCGGCATCCTGCCGATCCGCTCCCGTATACCGACCAGTCGAAAGCCACACTTTTTGTGCAGTTCGATGCTGGCTATGTTTTCTTTGGTGATCACTCCTTGCAGCATCCAAAAGCCGTTGTTTTCGGACTGGCGAATCAACTCGTTCAACAGCGCGGTGCCCACGCCCATCTTTTGGTAAGCCGCCCCCACGTAGACGCTCACTTCTCCTATACCTGCATACACCGAACGGCTGGAAACGGCGGACAAAGCTGCCCAACCGAGCACTTCATCGTTCTTGCGCGCCACCAATCGACAGCTTGAAATGTGTGCACGATCCCAATCTTCCCAACTTGGCACCTGCCCTTGAAAGGTGGCGAGACCCGTTTCTATGCCCTCCTGATAGATGGCCGCCACTCGGGACCAATCTTCGGGTTGCATCATTTCGATTCTGTAGTCCATCTTGCCGTCTCCTTGATCATCAGCACTTCCAGTCGATCTTTGCCGGGTTTTCTTCATTTTTCACAGACACCGTATTCAGAGCCTGGAGCATCCGCCCGCACTCCTTGGCCGCGCACTTTTCCAATTCCGTCCAGGGCGCATCCGCCCCCAAGGTGTCGTAGGCCACAGCCATAGCACCGTACAGCGGCAAGCCGATGCAGTGCCTTGCGGAATGGATCGTGGAAGCGCTCTGCCCGATGGCCCTTGCGGCAGCTTGGGCAGCGGGAGCATCCTCTGCGTCCCGGGCAGCAGCATGACGTTCTGTGCATATTCTGCAGCCCAAAGGGCAAGCGTCTCTTTGCTCTGAGTCTCGATCAACTTCACCAGCGATTGGATATAGGGCGCATTCCAATCGTTTAGCATTTTTTTGTGTTTCGGCATATCGATCTCCTTATTTAAACTTTATTATACATTTTTTTGAAGTCGCCCGAAACCACGTATTTGCGTTTGCTATTCGTACTCTTTCATGGTAAATTATTAATAACAAGTACTATTAAGAATTCTGAATATTGTGAGGTATTCGATTGCACATTAAAGTCGTATTGCTAACGATCGTGGGATTTCTCTTTCTGGGCATGGCTGCCATCGGTTTGCTGCTGCCGATCTGGCCGACCACGCCTTTCGTGCTGGTCTCCGTGGCCTGTTTTTCTTCGACGCCCCGCATCAAAGCCGGGATTATGAAAATTCCGTTTTTTCGTGAACATATCGAAAACTATGAAAACAGGACCGGTCTTTCCAAAAAAACCACGAAGATCAGCCTGATCTGGCTGTGGAGCATGCTGGCCCTCTCCATGGCACTGACACGAGATATCAAGATTGCCGCGATACTATCAATCATAGGCGCTGCGGTAACGATCCACATTCTTCTCATGTCCCGGGCAAAAGTATAGAACAAGGACCCGATATGAGACGCATTTTCGGCAAAATGGAGGCCATTTTCGACATCCTGTACCTTGCGGCAGCCGGAACCATCGGCTCCCTGCTTCTTTTTTCCGCCGATCTGTCCTTCCCCCGGTTGCTAGCAGGCGCAGCGGCGATCTTTCTGACCGCAGGCGACGCTTTCCACCTGCTCCCCCGCATCCATGGGGCCTTTACCGGGAAAGAAGAAGAACTGAAGCGGGCTCTAGGCCGTGGAAAGAAAATCGCCTCCCTCACCATGACGATATTTTATCTGATCCTGTGGCACATAGGACTGTTGCTTTATGAACCCCGCCGACTTCTTCTCCTGACATTCGGAGTCTGGATGCTGGCTGGCCTGCGCGCCCTGCTGTGTCTTTCCTCCCGCAATGAATGGGAGGAGCGCTACTCTTCTGCAACCTGGGGTATCTACAGAAATATCCCCTTTGCGTTGCAGGGATTCTCTGTGGCGGGCCTCTATTTTTTCAATAGAGCGTCGACAGCAGGTCTGGACCTGATGTGGCTGGCTATCCTGCTGAGCTTCGCCTTCTATCTTCCGGTGGTGCTGTGGTCCAACCGTTACCCGAAAATCGGTATGCTGATGCTCCCCAAGACATGCACCTATCTCTGGATGCTGGTCATGCTCCTTGCATTATAAGGAATTGTTATCACTTGGATATTGATATAGAAAGATGAAAGGAGAACACTCATGAGCGATCACAAAAAACTCACCAACGAAGTCGGGGCGCCTGTACCCGACAACGAGAATTCCATCACTGCGGGACCCCGGGGCCCGGTGGCCATGCAGGACGTATGGCTGATGGAAAAAATGGCACATTTCAACAGAGAAGTCATCCCCGAGCGCCGCATGCACGCCAAAGGCTGGGGCGCCTACGGCAAGCTGACTGTCACCCACGATATTTCACAATACACCAAAGCGAAAGTACTTCAGCCCGGTGTAGAAACAGAGCTGTTCATCCGATTCTCCACCGTGGCCGGGGAGCGAGGCGCTGCGGACTGCGAGCGGGACATTCGCGGCACCGCTGTCAAGTTCTATACTGAAGAAGGCAACTGGGATCTGGTCGGCAACAACACCCCTACTTTCTTTATTCGGGATGTGCACAACTTTTCAGACCTGAATCGGGCCGTAAAACGAGATCCCCGCACCGGTCGCCGTTCCCCTCAGAACAACTGGGATTACTGGACATTGCTGCCCGAATGCTTCCATCAGGTGACCGTGGTCATGAGCGATCGGGGCATTCCTGCGTCCTTCCGCAATATGCATTTCTTCGGTGAACACACCTACTCCTTCTATAATGAAAAGAATGAGCGGGTTTGGTGCAAATTCCACTTTAAAACCCAACAGGGCATCAAAAATCTCACCAACAAGGAAGCGGCAGAGATCAACGGCATGGACCGGGAATATCACGGCAAGGATCTCTATGAAGCGATCGAGCGTGGCGATTATCCCAAGTGGACGATGTACGTACAGATCATGACCGAAGAACAGGCGAAAAATCACTACGAGAATCCCTTCGATATCACCAAGATCTGGCGTCATGCGGAGTACCCCCTCATCGAAGTGGGCGTTTTGGAACTGAATCGGAATCCGGAGAATTACTTTGCCGAAGTGGAACAAGCAGCCTTTACGCCGGCTCACGTGGTGCCGGGCATCGGCTTCAGTCCCGACCGGTTTCTCCAGGGACGACTGTTCTCTTACGGAGACGCTCAGCGCTATCGCCTGGGAGTGAACCACAATCAAATCCCGGTCAATCGGGCGAAGGTGGAAGTGAACGAATACCATCGCGACGGCGCCATGCGCGTGGACGGCAACTACGGCGGCGCGCCGGCCTATACACCCAACAGCTACGGTGTATGGACAGCACAGCCCGAAGTGATGGAGCCGCCTCTGGATCTGGAAGGCGCTCTGTATCGCTACGATCCAAAAGACGATCCTACCGATGATTGCTTCCGGGCAGGCGGCGATCTGTGGCGCGTGATGACCGAGGAGCAGAAGAAGGCTCTGATCGCAAATACAGCAGAAGATATGGCCAGTGTCACAGAAAACATCAAGTATCGCCACGCAGCCCACTGCTACCTGGCCGATCCCGAATACGGGCGACGGTTTACCGAAGCGGCGGGATTGGACATGGATAAGGTGGTAGAGTTATCCAAGCTGGATCATCAGGGACTGGTCCAGGCGACCATGCCGGATGTACGATAACCCGCAACCTGTTGCCGGGAGTGTTTTCTTATGAAACAACATCGAAACACCAGACAGCGTCGGTTGATTCTGGAGGCTGTGTGTGCACGTAGTGACCATCCTACGGCAGATCAGATCTACCTGGATGTGCGCGCTGTCGACAAAATGATCAGTAGAGGCACCGTCTATCGCAATCTGAATATCCTGACGCATCAGGGAACGCTGTCTCATGTAAAACTCCCCTATACGGACCGTTTCGAGTGCAATACGCGTCCTCACTACCACCTGCATTGCACAGAATGCGACGCCGTCAGCGACGTGACAGTCTCTTATCAGTCGGAGCTGGATAAAAAGGTAGAAGACCACACCGGTTACCGGATCGAACGACACCGCACCATCTTCGAAGGGATCTGCCCCGAATGCCAAAAGAAAAAGGACTGAACACGATCCTTTGACACATCGAAAAATCCCTCTCGGAGGGATTTTTCTTTCCTATTGACTGGGGTGATCCTGCAGCGCATCGTAGATCGCCAGCAATATGACCTTGCTGCTGTAGGTGGCTCCGGTGATCGTATCCACCTGAAGAGACTGCGCGCCTTTTACACTGTCCAGAATCGCCTCCGCAGGCGCACCTTGCCCATCTGAAACAGAATAAAAGCAACGATGCCGATCACCGCAAGAAGAATCACTACGATTACGATGATTTTCTTCAACGTAAGTTTCTCCTTGGTATTGAAAATAAGGGGCGTTCCTATTAAACTATGATTCAGGCTCAATTTCAATGCTTCTTTTGAGAATGACTGGCCTGTCGCCGAGAATGTGAGAACCGATGCCATGAAGTGGAAAAACAGCTTTCATCCTTATGCACTGATCACAGTGCTTTTCTGGTCCCTTTCTTATGTGTTTACGCGTCTTGCACTGGATTCCTTTTCTGCCCTTTCGATCGGATTTTTACGCTACTTTTTTGCTTCCTGCGCTTTGGCGATTGTTGCATTATCGACGAAAATGAAATGTCCGCGGCGCAAAGACCTCCCTTGGTTCATCGCTTCCGGCAGCCTTGGTTTTTTCCTTTACATGATCGGCTTCAACTTGGGCCTTACCACGGTGACCGCCTCCACGGGAAGCGTCGTAATCGCAACGGTCCCGGTCATGACCGCCTTGCTTGCATCTTTTTTTTACAAGGAAACGTTACGCACCTATCAATGGATGGCAATCCTGATCGAGTTTGTCGGTGTGGCTGTTTTGATGCTGCTGAACAGTGTTTTTTCGGTCAACATCGGACTGATCTGGCTATTCGGCGCGGCGATATCCCTAAGCCTTTATAACCTGGCGCAGCGCAAACTGACGGAAAATTATTCCCCACTGCAAGCCGCCACATTCAGCATTTTTTTTGGATCCTTGATGTTGACCGTTTTTCTGCCCGGTACGATTCGGGAAATGCCGGGAGCGGAAGGAATCCACTACATCTATATTGCCGTCATGGGCGTATGCTCCAGCGCCGCAGCTTATGCGGCTTGGGCCAAGGCATTCTCCAGGGCAAAGCAAACTTCCCAAGTGAGCAACTATATGTTTCTCACTCCTTTTGCCACGACGCTCTTAGGATTTTTGATGGCCGGCGAAGTGCCGGATCTTCCCACGCTTCTGGGCGGCGCGATCATCCTGCTGGGCATGCTGGTGTTCAACTTCGGAGGAAAACTGTCCGGTATGTTGCATCGATAGGCTGGAGACCAGGGTGATCCATCGAGCATGGAAATCAAAGCTTGATACTTTGCAGCAAGGCGATCACCGCATACCCGATCACACCCACATATCCCAGCGTAGGGATCTGAAGCGATACAGATGCATACAGCAATGCAAAAACGATCAGTATCATCACAAACGCAAGTTTTTTATCGGAAAATACTTTTCCCATCTTGTATCAGCCTCCTATATTCACTTTCAAAACAGACAGCAGGAGAAAATTGATGATTCCCAGGGCCAGCGCAGTCAGCAGGACCGGCTTTAAGACTTTGCCGTAGATGCCGGCTTCTTTTCCTGTCAGTCCGGAAGCAGAGGCCGCCATCAGGATCGTGGTGGGGCCAAGCGCCACACCGATGGAACCGGCGATGGACTGCAGGCCGGCCATGATATAAGGATTTACCGCAAGGCTCTCGGCTACGGAGACCTGAAACTTACCGAAGATCACGTTGGAATTCGTGTTGCTGCCGGTGATGAAACTGCCCAGGACGCCGAAGAACGGAGCCGCCAGCGGATAGACATTCCCGGTAAAAGCAGCCACCGAACCGGCCAACGTGGAGGTCATCCCCGAATCCATCATCACCAAAGCCATGCTGATCAGAAAAAACAAAGTGATGGAGGTATTGATGCTCTTGGTTGCGGTTTTCTGCGCCACAGCTTTGAGTTTCTGCTTTGTGAAAACACCGATGCGGTCGTACCGAAACATGGCGAGCACCGCCGATACGAGGATGATCGGCGCAGGATGTCCGAACAGCTTGATTTTCGAATACGCCTCTTCTGCTTTCACAAAGTACCCCAGCGCAGTCGTGTACTCGGGGAACTTGAAAGCAAGATGGTATTGATCCAGTGAAAGGATCGGGAACAGCAGTGAAAGGACAATAATGACGATGTAGGGCAGCAATGCATCCAACAGTGTGAGTTCACTCTTGTACAGCGTTGTCACCTTCTCCGGTTTCTCCTTGAGACGGTAGAGAAGATACATGGTGACAAAACCGGACAATGCGCCCATCAAGCCCACAAGAGAAACCAAATTCAGGTACACTACCAATGTCATGACCGCCACCATGACAGCGGCCGTCGGCAGAATGTAATACAGTGCCTTCTTCACAGCCGGGAATCCTCCGTAGAGAAAAGCCACCGCCACTCCTGTCGCGAGCATGGCCACCAGATCGAACAGGACCATGGCATAGCCGATGCTCTGCTGATCCAGCCCGGTCACCAGAAATATGGTGAAAAAGGAAGAACCCATGGAGCCGAAGCTGACAGACCAGGAATGACCCAGCAACACCGCCGCCACGGATTTGAGCGGATCGAAGCCCAGATGGATCAGGATCGGCACAACGATGATCACCGGCACGCCGAAACCGGCGATTCCCTGAAGCACCGAGGCAAAAAGCCAGGAAAGCAGCAGAAACTGTATAAAGGGGTCTTTGAGGAAAATCACGATATTTTTATTGATCACATCGATGGCGCCGAATTCGAAAACCGTGTGATACAGAAAGATGGCCGACCAGATGATCAGCAGCACATACACCGCCAAAGACAGCCCCTTGCCGACGGCGATGCTGAGGCCGTAAACATCCATACCGAAAAAAAAGAAGGCACAGACCATCGCCACGAGGATCGACAGCGCACCGGCTCTGGCAGCGGGATATTTCAGTACCAAAAGGCAAACAAGCAATGTGGTCAAAGGCAGCAGTGCATAAAGCGTAGACATAAACATTCTCCTAATCGTAGTATGCGGAAATTTTGTGACACGATGATATACTACAATACCTCGCACCTCAACGCAACAATTCCGAAGTTTTTCAAACGGAACCGTATCTTACAGAAGGGAGAGTCCGGCAAACCGGACTCTCCCTTTCCCCTTTTGTAAACCCCTGTCAAGCCTGCCTGCACAAGGGTTTCAAAGGCATCTCTGGCATAATTCGAGATCGTATTCTTATCCTTGAACGGAATCAGATCGTACCCAGCGCATATTGCGCCACCGACCATTCCGTGAACTTATGTAGAGTATGCTTCAAGTGGCATCTCGTGTCAATCAGAGGATCAGGTATACGCATTAGGATCCTCCTTCGCAAAGATCCATAATCGCTTGCGTATAGATCATACCGACACGCATGATATCTTCCACTAAAATACGTTCATCCGCCTTATGCAGCATCGTATCGATTCCGGTCGTGGCAACGCCGGTAGAAACTGCGCCGGGGACGTAATGTGCATAACTGGCACCTGTGGTCACACTGCACTGTACGGGCTGTCCAAAATAGCGCTCATACAGAATGCGCATTTTTTGTACGATCGGCGTATTCTCCGGAACATAATGGGCATCATCCATTGTGCTTGGCACCAATGTAAACCCTCTGCTTTTCAATGCGTGATCGATCACATTGCTGAAATTTTCGGGACGGGAAACCAATGGTCCGCGGCCATCCATTTTACAGCGAATGTCTTGCTCGGTCATCCGACACACTGTAAAGTTCACCTGGGCATGACCAAACACATCATCCTGCAATGTCAACCCCAGTGCTTTCCCGAAAGGATCATCACAAGGGAATAATGCTCCGAGTGCCCGCAGTGCTTCTGTGCCGGCACAAGGGGCAAGGGGCAAAGCATTCAACAATGCAATGAGCGCTGTTTGGGCGTTTCGGCCCAGTTCCGGTCGTCCGATATGGGCTCCCTTTCCTTTTGCATGGATCTCTACATTCTCATTCATCTTGAACAGTTCGAATTCGACCGCTGTCTCTTTCGTGATTTTCTGCGCTGCGCTTTCCACAACCGAAACAGTAGTCCCGGCAACGACTGCTGTTGCAGATCCGGGGATCGCATTGCGCACTTTGCCGCCCTGCAAATCGATGACTTGAGGGCGAACGTCCTGCAGGGTCCATTCGCGGAAAAACTCCGGACGATATTTGGCGCTTTCTCCGATGACGATCGGTTCCAAAGCATCCGGTGTCAATGCATATTCCGGAAGCGTATGATTTTGGATATACGCTCTCAGGTCCGGACTTCCGACCTCTTCGGCGGTGCCAAACCACACCTGCGGGCTATAGGAAATGCCGGGAGCGATTTGTCGCGCAGCTTGCATCGCATGAAGCAAGGCGACACAGGGACCCTTGTTGTCGGCTACGCCCCGTCCATACAACCATTCGTTCTCCCGACTGAGCGCGTACGCAGGTCTTGTCCAGCCGCTGCCCGCTTCGACAACGTCCAGATGTGCCATTAGACTCAGCCGATTGGGCCTGTCTCCATAGTCGGCCGTCATACAGCAGTCGTCTGATATTGTCGTATGAAATCCCATGCGTTCCGCGATCTCCGCCGCTGCCGTCAACGCATCGTGAGCAGCTTTCCCGTAAGGCATCCCGGGAAGAGGCGAAGATACCACGCTCGGGATCTTGACAAGAGACGCCAGGTCTTCCAGCATTTCTTCCCGATGTGTCATAAAATATTCTTCGATTCGTCTGTCTACCGCACTGTCAACCATTTTCCGGTCCTTTCATCTCCAACACGATCCATGTTTGAGTCGATCCTATTCTTCGGTGCCTTATTGCATTTTTTGAAACACGGGCTGCAATATGGAATACAGTTCTTTGAAGACATCATAACTCTTTCTGTAAACAGGAATTGCTTCCGGGCGTGGTCGGAAAGCGTGTTCAATTTCTATATTTGCAGCCGCGTCTTCGTAACTGCTGCAGTAGCCCAGGCCTATCAATGCGCAATAGGCCGTACCGATCGCTCCGGCGTGGCGGGGGTTGCGGGGGACATTCACCGGCAGTTCAAGAATGTCTGCCAGCGCCTGCATCCATACCGCACTGCATGCACCGCCTCCAACCGCATTGACGCAAGCCGGTCGAGCGTTGTTTTGGGCCCAATGATCTTCAATGTTTACTTTCAGTGTATAGCAAACACTTTCCATCAACGCTTTGAGCATGTGCCTTCGGTCATGGCATGAATTGAGATTCAGGAAATTGCAGCGCGCCGCCTCCGAAAAATTGGGCGGCCGTTCGCCGTACAGCCACGGCGTTGCCAGCACCCCATCGCTTCCGGGCGGAATATTCTCTATCTGTTCGTTGATATGATCATAGATGCCTGTCCCCAGTTTTTTCATTTCTTCATGATAGAGTTGTTCGATCGTCCAGTTGAGGGACAATCCGATGGATTGTGAGACAAACAAGAAAATATCCCGTTGCTCATCGAAAGGCGATATGTACAGGTCCTTGTCGCTGTGGGCCCTCGTAATCCCAAACCACCCCGAGGAACCGAAGTATGCATGCATATTGCCGACTTTCGTGCTTCCCGAACCGATTGTGATAGCAGGGATATCACCGCAGCCGCCAAATACCGGGATCCCGGGGACCAGACCCATTTCTGCCGCAGCTTCTGTGGTTACGGTGCCGACCAGATCAGTCGATCTCACCAGTTGCGGAAACTTCGCAAGATCCATGTTTCCGAAGCGCAGGAATTCTTCATAAAACTCTTGCAGCCCGTCATCGAAGGAGCGGGTAAAATGATTGGATATGTCTATCCCGGCCACTCCGGTCGCTTTCCATTTCAAGAACGAGTTGGCCTCCAGGATGATGTTTGCCTGCTCGTATAAATGAGGGTGGTTTTCCTTGAACCACAACAATTTGGGCCAATAATCGGCGGAGCAGAACAACTCCTTATGAAAATGGTTGTTCAGCCGTTTCGCCTGGTCCTCCGCGCGGCTGTCCAACCATATGATACTGTTGTGCAGGACCTTGCCCGCTGCATCCAACGGAATGATGCCCTTCCATTGGGTACCGAAGGCGATCCCCCGGGCATCCTGAGGACGACGGGCCGCTTGAGCCAATACATTCCTTGTCACATTGCACACCCCTTGCCAATAGTCCATCGGGTCTTGTTCCGCCCAGCCGGGATGAGGTGTCAACAAAGGATAGTTCTGTGTGGCATCACAAATAAAACGCCCCTTCAGATCCACCAAAGCGACTTTGACGCCGCTGGTTCCCAAATCATAGGCAATGACATATTCCCGGGTCATGGAATCACTCCTTTTATGCTGTGCAAAATTCTTCTATTTTGTGGTTTGTTTTATATATTTTGTGGTATTATAATGGTATTATATAATATAAGCGTTGCGTGTCAACAGAAATACTGCTTTTCCGACCATTTCAATGTCAAATCCGCCAGTTGTTTTGCTGTACTTGCAATTTCTGCTAAAATAGGTTATAAATTTTACAAATCATAAGAGGAAGGAGAGCATCTATGCTCGCGCAAAAGCGTCAGAACATCATCCTGGAAATGTTGAGACAATCCGGTGGGATCATCAAGATGAGCGATATCGTCTCCAGATTCCAAGTATCGAACGAAACGGCCCGCCGGGATTTGGAAACCCTCCAGGATAAAAACCTTGTCAAGCGCATTTATGGAGGAGCTGTGTTATCCGATACCGGCTCCTTTGTTCCCGCCCGGACGGATGGAAGCCACGGACAGTTAGAGCGAAACGCCATCGGCCTGGCCGCCGCAGAGCTGGTCCACGACGGTGAAACCGTTATTCTTGCGACGGGAACTACGGTACTGCAGGTCGCAAGACATCTGAAACGTCTGCATAGTCTAACCGTCATTACCAATTCTCTTGCAGTCGCAAATGAATTGGGCAATACCAACTTTGATATCTTCGTTCTCGGAGGCAAACTGGACACAAACGAAAAGAACATGTTCGGAGACATGACTCTTATGGCTCTCGGCAGTGTGTTTGCAGACAAAGCCTTTATCGGCGCAGGAGGGATCACTTTCGAATTCGGCATCTCAGACTACGGGATCGAAGATTTTTCAGTCCGCGCGGAAATGATCAAACACTCCAATAAAACCATCCTGGTGGCACAAAGCAAAAAATTCGGCCGAAATGCATTCTCCCTCGGGTGTCCGTTGATCCAAACAGAAACGATCGTCTCCGACACCAGTCTTTCCAAAGAATACCGGGAAGGCATCAAAGAACTGGGCATCGAGCTGATTCTCGCAGAACCCAAGCCTGAAATCTAAGAGCAAAAGAGAGTCCGGCAGTCGGACTCTCTTTTTGTGCCCATGGAACATCTTCCTGATGCGTCCAGTCGGCTATCCTTGTTCCATGTGCTCTTTCAACATGGGGAGGAACTTGGCCATGATGGCTACATAAGTGACCGCATAGGCAACCGCCGCCACGCCGAAAGCCGGCTTGCGACTTTCTTTCGGCAGGCCGATGCCGATCATCACGCCCAGGGCGCAAAGACAAGTCTTTATAAGGGCAAAATCCATCCAGGTGGACTGCTTTGCGTAGTCATCGGATGCATCGAGCGCTCGTTTGACGGGATTCATATGGATACCTCCTACTCAACTGCTGCAATATCTCCTGATCCGCCGGACAAAAGCTGTATTGCGGGATCTCCTCCGGAATGATCCACCGCACATCACAGTGCTCCAGCAATTGCGGCTCTCCTTCCGTAATGGTAGCATAAAACAGAGTCAGATGCACGGAAATATCCGGATAAACGTGGTCGACCTCCAGAAATACCTCTCCCACCTCCACAGTGACACCCAATTCTTCCCTGCATTCCCGGATCAACGCCTCTTCCCTGGTCTCACCCGGCTCCACCTTGCCGCCGACAAATTCCCACAGCAAACCCCGGGCCTTGTGGGCCGGGCGCCGGCAGATCATGAATTTGTTTTGGTCCCGGATCAGGGCGGCGACGACTTGTGTCATTCCTTATCCTGCGTGGATCTCATTCATAGTAGAATTCCATTTAAAATCGTATTGCAGATAATCCGGCAGGGCTTCATCCATTTTGATATCAAACAGAAGTGTCCCTTTTGGATTATCCGTATCTCTGGGATTGGTTAATACGCCGGTTCCCACATACGTGAATGGTAAAGTTACACCATTTTCCATACTTACTTTTCGAATAAATAGATGTGCTTTGCTGCTATTAATTAGTTCCTTTTGCTTTTCTGGACTCAGGCCCGCTTCGCATTCCCATTGGAATAAATCCGGCTGAAGAAACTCATCCTTGTACAGTAAGTGTTCCTCTACTGTCGCATCCTTCTTAATTGAAGCAAATATGTAAACAGTGTTGTCATAAATATAAGTACCTTTCATGTTGTATCCAGGATTTTTGCATAATTTCAATTGTACTTGGTCTATGCGATAGCTTTGCCAAAGCTTAAAGCTCGTTGTATCCCCATAATCAATACTATATCGCGTAAGCCCATAGGTTAAAAGGTCGTCGAGATATTCTTCAAACTGTTCGTCTAATTCAACATCAAGATGCAACTCATTCCTATTGGCTGTAATGCATTCCATATATGTCACTGCGTGGCTCATTTCTTCCCGTTGATATCCTGGGATATTTTGTGTCAACGCATCATTCATCGATTCCTTGTCGCTGGTACCATGAAGAACTCGCTTTAATATCAAATATTCATGCGGTCTTACCAGAGGCAAAAGTCCTGACAAGTAGTTTATTAGCTTTATTTGTTTGTCTGTGAATATCGGCAAGTCTTTCTCATCAATACCACGAAGGAAATTGTAATAGGAACAGGTTTTTCGTCCGTTGATTTTAATGTTCATGAAACGAATTAAATCTGGCGCACAATCGTTGTTCAAATAATCCATGTGCTTCACATAAAATTCGGTACCAATATATTTTTTAAAGTTATAATAATCCTGTTCCAAATATGACAGTCTATTAAAGTTTTCATTATCAATATGTTCTAAGATTTCTTCTTTGCTCAGATCATCAATGTCGATGACAACCCCATATTGTTCAAGGCCCAATGCACTGAAATTATCTGTCACAAGTGACGACATCAACCGCTTTTCCATCACAAAATTATTGGACAGGCTGCTGCTGAGAGCAAACGCAATTTGCACACTGCGCTTGTAGCTATTTCCAATAAAGTCGAGCACTGTAACATACGGCTTGCTGTCATACTTTCGAAGCCCTCGACCTAGTTGTTGGATGAATACGGTTGAAGACTCCGTCGGTCTCAAGAAAAGAACCATGTTTACGCCGGGAATGTCAACACCCTCGTTTAAGATGTCCACCGTAAACAGTATTTCGAGATCCACCTTATCACTTTGTAGGTCATTGTACGCACGAATCCGCTCTCCAATATTGTTCGCACCCGTCAAATAAGCTGTTCTGAAGCGTTCGCCCATTGCTTCGCACATCATGCGTGCATGGGTAACATTTCGACAGAAGGCCAACGCCTTCAATTTTCCGGATGGACGATGCGCCTCAATCTCCTTTTCAATAAAATCACAGTGAGATTCACTGGCAATCTGAGCAATCATGCGACGCTCTTCATTTTTATTCAGACCGTAATCGACCAATTGATCTCGAATGCCATAATAGCGAAATGGAACAATTAGATCATTGATGATGGCGTCGCGAAGGCGTAGCTCATAAGGAACATTCTTATCGAAAAGGCTGAACACGTCTTGATTGTCCATGCGTTCCGGCGTTGCTGTAAGGCCTAGGAGAAACTCGGGTTCAAAATATGAAATCACTTTCTTGTATGTTGTGGCTGCCGCATGATGACACTCATCAATGATGATGTAATCAAAGTCATCCTTCGAAAATAGACCAAGGGATTTGTGCATCGTTAGGTTCGTAGCAAATACAAAATCCGCATCGAATTCCTTGCTTTCTCCGTTGAAAATGCCATAACTGACCGTACTGCCAAATACATCTTGGAACGTCTCCAAAGACTTCCTCAAAATCGAGCCTTCATGCACTATGTAAAGCAGTCGCTTTGGATTGAAGTTCAGCGCATCGAACGCAGCAAGATAGGTTTTTCCACTCCCTGCGGCAGCAACAACTAAGGTTCGGCTTGTCCCAACAGCGCGATAGCGATTTAGTTCTTTCAATGCACGCCTTTGCATAAAATTAGGCTTGATCCTACTTGCTGAGAAATCATAATCCATATCCCAACGCTCTATCGCAAAATGAAGTTTATTGGAATATTGATTTATGATGTCGGTATTCAAGCAATGTGTATTGTCCCATTTGTCCTCGAATTCGGACAACGCCTGGCTATAGACATCCGAACAAAGTTCATCACGGACCACAACATCCCATTCGATGTTCTTCAACAAAGCGTATCTTGTGATATTAGAGGATCCAACAATCAACTCACAACAATTGTCAAATTCAAAAAGATATCCTTTGGTGTGATATCCAAGCGTTGAATAATGCGCATCGTGAAAGCATTCGTAATCTAGATGGCATTCAAAATTGTCATGCTTTTCAGCCATCAGAAAGAAACTTTTAAGTGATTCTATATCCGTAAAATTCTGATAAGTGGACGTGATGATGCGCCCTTCACAGCCGCGCTCAATTGCCGCCTCTATATCTTTGTACAATAAAACTAAGCCAGCCTTTTTTATAAAGCTGACTGAAAAATGAAAAGA
>LSQX01246967.1_pt1 | contig 54882 bp, 48 predicted proteins | sample 654561 | NCBI WGS metagenome assembly LSQX01 (sample SAMN04489861, study PRJNA283612) | anaerobic digester metagenome | isolation source: 4 biogas reactors fed with cattle manure at either 37C or 55C with and... | place: Denmark: Kongens Lyngby | collected 2014 | reverse complement strand
CCTCTGTTTTCATCAGCGAGGCATACGCATGCAGCCTCACGAGCGCGCCTTCGAGCTGCCTAATATTGGTGGTGATAAGCTGGGCGACGTATAGAATCACCTCATCAGAGAGCATTACGCGTTCGCTTTCGGCTTTGGACTGCAGTATAGCCATCCTGGTCTCGAGGTCCGGCGGTGAAATGTCAGTGAGCATTCCGCACTCGAAACGCGATCGCAGCCTGGTGTCGAGATCGAGGTCTCTGGGCGGCCTATCGCTTGTCAGCACAATCTGTTTGCCAGTTTCGTAGATCTCGTTGAATGTATGGAAAAACTCTTCCTCGGTTCGTTCCTTGCCCATCAGAAATTGAATATCATCGACCAGCCACAGATCGACATTTCGATACCGACGGCGGAACTCGGCGGTTCGATGCTCGCGCAGGGATGTGACATAGTGGTAGGTGAACTGTTCGCCTGAGACATAAACCACACGAAAATCAGGCCGAATACCCCCCGCCGCCAATCCAACAGCATGCATCAAGTGGGTTTTTCCTAAACCCGCCCCTCCGTAGATGAACAGCGGGTTATAAGTCCCGCCAGGCTCATCGGCCACAGCAGCCGCGCATGCGTGCGCCAGCCGATTGGTCGGCCCAACAACAAAATTGTCGAACGAATATCTGGTGTTTAGCGGCTGAAAAACGGCTTCATCGCTGAGATTAGTCTGCGGCTTAGGCTTTGCAGGCAGTTTCTCCGCCATAATAGGCGGCTCAGTTTGCTCGATGACCTCTATTTTCAGCTTCACATCAAAGCCGAAGTGTTTGGTCAAAATCTCGGCGATATCTTCCCCGTGCTTGCTTTCGATCCAATGTTTTGCAAAGCTGCTGTGGGTTCCTATAACGGCTGCATTAGCCTGCATTCGCACTGGAAACGCGGTCTTTATCCAGCTTTCGAACGAGGGCTTGCTAACCATCTCTTGAAGGGTGACAAGAGCATCAGCCCAAGCCTTTTGAAGCGCCAGAAGGGTTTCATCCTCCCCAAGTTGGAGTTGCTTATCAAACAATTTCGCGATCCCACCAGCGGAGTAGTATAATTGGGGACGGCAAGATTATAGCACTCATGCTCGATCTGATTCAATGATTAGCGCAGCAAATCAGGTGGGCATTATTACCCACAACAATAACGCGGCGGATAACAGGGAACTACGGTAAATGTCTTGACGTATTTTGTAACATGAGGACTCATCTGCGAACAGATAGCGCTAATATCGGCACAGTTCGCCCCCTGCACAAACTGATGGTAGCAATACGCTGGACGATGTTTGTGTTCGTGTTCGTATCTGCGTGGCAGGTGGAGTTCACCTGGGCGCGGGTGCAGGCTGAGCCTGTTATGATCTCGGTAGCGGTGATTGCGGCGGCCAGCCTGTCATTGCAGTGGGCGTCAACTCGATGGCAATGGTTAAGACAACCCATACTAGTGCTGCTCGGCGACGTCTTAATGGTGAGCACTGTCGTGTATTTCAGCGATGGTATAATGAGCCCCTATTATCCATTATACAGTATCGTGGTCATCATCGCTGCGGTTGATTTCGGTCTTTTTGGTGCGCTGGTATGTGCGGCTGCTCTAACCGCTATCTCGCTTCCTATAGACACATTCGCCTCCACTACCCACCCCATGTTTGGAGAGTTGACCACAGATGGGGTCAGGACTATCCCGTATCTTTTTTTCACCGCGCTGATAGCCGGAGCGCTGCGGGAGCGGATCAGGGCTTTGGATTCAGCATCGGCGGCTATGCTGGCTGAGCGCGCCGCGAGGGAACGCGAGATGGAAGTGGCCGCCACTATACAACGAGCCCAACTGCCTCCGCAAACTCCGGCGATAGAGGGGCTGCAAATAGCTGTGACGTATATGCCTGCTCGAGAGGTTGGCGGGGATCTTTATGATTTCTTTCCCGTGCATCCCACGCGTCCGGGGGTGATGATCGCCGACGTTTCCGGCAAGGGAGTGCCGGCCGCTCTTCTGGTGTCGAGCTGCAAATTCGCCGTCAGAGAGAATATGTCCGATGACCTTGCAGCGATGGCGAGATCAGCCAATCAGAGCCTGCTGCCCGTGACGACCGACGAAATGTTCGTCACGATGTTATACGGCAGATTTGACCTCGCAAAACGCGAGTTCACTTACGTCAACGCCGGGCACATGCCGCCTATTATTGTTAAGCCCGACGGAACGACGCTGCTCCCTGAGTATTCCGACCCGCCGTTGGCTGCCTTGCTTCAGCCGGATTATATGCAGCGCACGATTACCCTTGAAGCCGGCGATACCCTGGTGCTTTACACCGATGGGGTCACGGATGCGCTCGCAGACAACGACGGGATTGAGGAGCTGCGAGACCTGTTGGGTTCGATGGCCGACACGGATATAAACTTGTGGGGCGATGAGTTTATTCGAAAAACGGGCCAGCCGCGACACGTCGACGATGTCACTATTGTCGCGCTGAAAGTCCAATAGCGGCTATTCGTCCAATTCTTCAGTTAAGCTGACTCGCGTGTTATCCTCTATCTTGCGCGCCGGTTTATCGTGGTAGAGCCTGCGGGATTCGTCGTCGGTCAGCCCGGATATTGTAACCTCAATCTCGCCGTCCGCGCCGGATATCGACAGCCGAACCGTATTGCCATCCACCTTAGCATAGTCTACCCTGCCGGTGTTGACGGAGTAGTTGCTGAGATTGGAAGCTGTGGTCGCGTCGAGCCGTTTGTTAAATACCAGCTTCAGACCATCCGGTTCAGCCTCGACTTTGACAACCTTTGGCGCCTCCGTATACATGTAGTTTCCAATGGAGTATTCATAGCTGGTCACCGATTCGAACCCCGCTTCCCTGGCGCGTTTCTCCAGGTCATTGAGCCAACTGCGGCTGCGGCGCATCTCCACTCTGGAGCCGATATCCGCTTGCAGCATTATGGGCAACAGAGGCGTAACTTCCTTGATGGAGTCGACCACCGGCTTGTATTTGAGAGGGTATTTTGCCGACAGACCCGGCTTCATCCAATCGGGCCAATGAGTCTGCACGACGTGCATATCCGGCTTGACACGCTTTACGATAGCAGCCGCATCCAGCCCCTCGGACTCGCGCAGCTTGGCAATCTGATTTGGAATGTCTACGGCCAGACTCCATGTCGAAATCTTTATCTTTGGGCACTTGTCCCGAATCCCCTCAGCTCCGTTGACTATCTCATCGAGGTAACTGACCACGCTTGCCACCCGAAACCCGACCCATCTTTCGTATAGGGCCTTGTCGGTTTTCCAATATCGTGGCGATTTTGGGTCAGAGAAATCCGGCGGACCTTTCATCTCGGGATACATCTTTTTGAACGCCGCGACACAGTGGTCACACAGGCAGCCGTAGATGTCCGCCGTCGGATCGGGATAGCCGGGGAAGTAAGGCTCGACCAGATCAACTCCATAGTATTCGGACGCTGAAAGCGCCTCGACCAGTTGATCGCGTTTCCATTTGCGATAGGCGGGATTGTTGCAACAAAAGTATGTGAACCCGTCGGGTTTTGCCGGCTTGCTCAGCTTCATCTGCCAGTTTTTCCAGCCGTCCGGAAGCCCGGCGGTCGAGTAGGCGCCATTCATAAAAGTGAGCAGCCAAGTCTGTATATTCGCCTCTTTGAACGCCTCGACAAGAGGAGGTTTCGCGCTGATCAACCGGATATCACCAAAATCATTGGCGCGGATTTCTTCGACGATGCTCTCGTCGCTTCTCTCTTGGTAGTATGGGAACGAAACGTCCAGCGTGATGCTTCTGGCGGCCTGCGAAACGACCGGGCAGGCGATCAAAAATAATATAGGTATCAATCTTTCCATAGGCGCCCTCCGCTGGTATTTACCCTAAGTATAGCATGTTACGTATTCATACAAGACGAATACCACAAGTGAGGCTTGCCCTGTGGCGCAGGCTGTTTGCTCTCCCTCGCCCTCTCTCCCCTGGGAAAGGAGGAATGGAGTAACTTTGTTTTGTCCCGGTCATCTACCCAAAACCAATTGTATGCTTGAGATGAGAGGATTATAATAGCTTGAGAGTATTTATGAATCTGGAATTGTGGCAATGGATAATCGGACTATCGGCTGCGCTGTTCGTGGGGATATCGAAAACCGGCATCCCGGGGATAGGGATAGTAGCGGTGCCTCTGCTGGCCCTTGGCTTCGGCGGAAGGCTGTCGGCGGGGGTTATGCTGCCGATGCTGATTATGGGGGATATTTTTGCAGTCGCGTGGTATCGGCGGCACGCAAGATGGGATAAACTGGTCGAACTGCTGCCATGGGTTTATCTTGGCGTCGCAATTGGCACGGTGACGCTGTGGAAAACCGGCCACAGCAAAAGCCTCAAAGATCCTACTGATGTTATCATCGGCGCTATCGTGCTCGTGATGCTGATCCTGCATTTATTAAGAAGCAGACTGAGCAAACAGCTTCAGCCGACGTCTCCCGCGGGGGTTGGTGGAACCGGGATTGCGGCGGGGTTCGCGACTACCGTATCCAACGCAGCAGGGCCTGTTATGCAGATGTATATGGCGGCCCATAAGCTGTCCAAAGAAGCCTTTATGGGCACGATTGCGTGGTATTTCTTCATCATAAATTTCAGTAAACTGCCGATTTACTGGATTTTGAGCGCGATGATCCCGCAAAAGCCAATCGTGACTGCAGATTCTTTGCTATTCAACCTTGAGATAGCTCCGGCGATAATTCTCGGCGCATTCCTGGGAAAGTGGCTGCTGCCAAGAATAAAACAGCAATCGTTTGAGTCGATTGTGATAATTCTTGCAGCGATAGGCGCGCTTAACTTGATATTCGGAGCGACATTGGTGAAGCGATTGCACAGCAATCCACCCACAAAACAAACGCAATCGGCGTCCGTCGCTGCGTATCGTCCCGCCTCATTCGAGGGCGCTAAGCCGCTTCCTGCTGCCCCTCGTCGAACACGCAGTTTATGAGCTGGTCGTGTCCTTCGTAGATCGGGTCCACATCTCCGTTATCCATGAGTTGCATAACCGCATCTACGACGGTTGGGTCGAGGGTTCTGCCGGCGCTTCGATTTAGCTCCGCTATCAATTTTTCGTGCGGCATGCGATCTCTGTAGGGTCTGCGCGAACGCATCGCGTCGAATGAATCCGCCACCACCAATATCCGCTGCAGAAGAGGCTGTTCCTGCGGAGGCAGGTTTGAGGGATAACCCTTTCCGTCCAGCCGTTCGTGATGATGCAGAATCAGGAAAAGCACTTCATCGTTCAGCCCGAGCGGACGGCATATCTCCTCGCTTACGATAGGGTGTCTGCGCATGGCTTCCCATTCTTCAGCCGTGAGCTGACCGGCTTTGCGTAAAATGGCATCCGGCACTCCGATTTTACCGATATCGTGAAGAAGTGATGCATTGCGCAGAGCGTCCATACTCTCCGGCGGGACTCCGAGTTGTTCGGCGATCAGACATGCGATCTGCATCACGCGCTCCGAGTGGCCACTGGTGTATTCGTCACGAGCTTCCAAACCCTTTGCCAGACTCTGCAGAGTGCGCAAGAACGACTTTTGAAGGTCTGTATACAGGCGCAAGTTTACTATTGCCGCGCCAGTGATTGCTGCGAATATGCGAAGAATATCCAAAGCGTCGTCCGCGAAATCCTCCCCCGGATAACCCCACACGATCAGCACCCCAAGAACGGAGCTTTCGGCTTCGGAATTGTTTTCTGACGACTGACCGAGCAGTGGGACAGCTATCGCGGGGCGATTGTCGTTGGGGGCGGCCTGATCTTCACCGATTTTGCCGCCGGTCTTCATAAGAAACTCGCGGCGACTGCCCATAACCCAGTTTGCGTAGGAGCGAAGCTGGCTATCGAGAGGAGCCGAGTTTGATGAAGAATGGTCTGCTGTGTAGAATGCCTCACATTCCAGGTCATTGCCGTCCACATTCAGCATAAGCAACTCACCACCGGCTGTGCTTGTTTCGTTGACAGCGGTGCTGAGGACATAAAGCGCAAGCTCATGAACGCTTCGGAAACTGGTCAATTTGGCTCCACAATCGAGAATCGCCTGAAGATAGGAACCTCGGTCGTCGGCCAGTTCCTCGTGGCTTCGGCTCTTCGCCACAAACCCCGACACCAAAAGCCCGGCGAAAAGCGCTCCGCTGCGTGCAGCCAGCAGGTATGCCAAAGACTTCCCGGAAGGCAGCGCAGAGTAGCCGGAATAAGTAGCTAACGCGTTTGCGGCCAGGACTCCGGCCCCCGCCAACGCCATATTACGAAAGCTCGGACTAACGAAACCAAAGCCGATCAAAGCAAACCAATACAACAGATAAACAGTAGAGTTCTGCCCGCTCGCCATGACTGCAAGGCTGACAACAAAAACATCAAGCCCCTTACCCACAACCGCGCCTTTTCGTCCCCACTGTGCAAATCGATCGGGGTCAGACAGACCATAGATCACGATACTGTTATATATCGCGACGAAAACCATAGCGACCAGCAAATGGGCATAAGACATGGTGTCCGAGACCGTCACCAGCCCAAGCATAATCACCAGCCACCGTAATGAAGCTATCAATCGTTCAGAACGTCTTCGTTTATCCATTGTTCCCCGTCTATTAATCGGTTGATTTCGGCTCTTCCATTAGAGTCCGGGCAGCCTCGATCGCTGCAATGAATCAAAACTCCTTGAACCTCGCGAAATGTTGACCTTGCCGTCGTTTACGATATCGTCTGCCGCTACTGTTCCGGTTACCGTAGTCTGGCCTTTAATCTGGATATAGGCTGAGTTGTTGGAATTGTGCGCATAAAACGCGCCCGTCACACTCAGCGAGCCGGACTGGAACGTAATACTTTTGGCGCTGATGAGGCTGAGATAAGAATTGGTGTCATTTGGGTTCAGGTTGCTTTGCACGCTTATGTCACCGGAGCAGACGATTGTAACAACCCCACGATATTTTTGCTGGGTGAGATTGATAACGGCATTGCCGTTTATTACGATAAGGGTGTCGTAGGTGAAGTTAAGCGAAGTAACTTGAGTGTTGCTATTATAGACATAATCGGCTGCAGAACGGTAGTAGTTGAAGTTTATATCCGGAAATGCAATGGGCGGATTGCCTGAAATTCGCGGACTGACATTACCCAGGTTAATTATCGGCCCCACACTCCACACACCAGAGCTAATGTTGTTACCGAAACTCAACAAAAAGACGTCGCCATTAGTCCGAAATCCGCGTACTGAGTCGGTGCTGATGATTGGATTATTGGATGAAATACTCGCGTTTTCGCACCATGTGTAGTGAAACGGGAGCAAGCCGAGAGTGACGCGTTTGATGGTGACGCCGCTGCTTGCGCCTGTTTTCCCGGTGGAGGTAATCAGCATGGTCGAAGCATCGACTGCGCCATTATCGACCGCTTCAACGTGAAAGCTGCCGTTTTCAAGGGTCACATCAGCCACGAAAGGAAGCGGCCGGCCTTGGTGGTGGACCATATAATAGGCATATTCGATTCCCGCCTGGGCGATATGGGTTTCGGCTTGTTTTTTGGTGCGGGAATCTTCGGTAAGAAAGCGGGAATGGCCGGCACGAAGCAAAGCCAGCGCCAACACACAGCCCGCGAGCATGGTTACCAGCGCCAGAATATATGCGGCCCCACGCCTGTTGTTTATCTGATTAGTAAGCATTTTGCAGGCAGATCGTTTTGCGTTGCTGAATTGATGATTCTGTTTGGCCGGATTTATACGTCGAAGTAACGGTCATTGTAACAGTCGGCACAGCGCCGTTGGTTGTGGCAAAACGCAGCGATGAGATCGGCTCTATCTTGCCTCTGGGCTGATCGTAGTAGAGGCTCCAGACCGGATCGGGCGCTACGCTTCTTGGGAATGCGCCCCAGTTCATCGTTGCGGCCCATAAAATATCCCCTGAACGGCTGTAGGAGCCTGTCGAATCGGACAGGTAGAAGATGATCCACAGGCCGCTTTGGTATTGTATTTTGCCGCTGTTCCAGGTCGGCACGTAGATGCCGTGTGCTCTATTGGCGGGCAGATTTACAGCAAGGGCGTCTGCGGTTGCGAATCTATTTACCAACGCAACCCCCACTGCCTGTGCGAGATAATCTGATATGCGGGTGCATGCCATAGATGTGGAAGCGAGCGCCGTGCCCCGACCATCCTGCCGCTGCCATTCATCCGCCACCGACAAGTATATCCCGCAAATACTGGACAGGACGAGCGCGAGCACCGCACTTACTATGAGCAACTCAATGAGTGTGAAGCCACAGTTCAGCCTATTTGCGCGCGATGAGCGTATTATACTGTAATGCACGTGTGCCATTTGCTTCCGGCCAGCTCACCTTTATCACGGCTTTGAGAAGATTGTTCTCGCTTGCCGTGGGATACCCGGTGATCGAGACAGAGATTTTGTTCCCTGCCGGCAGTGAGGAGTCCTGGGTGGGAAATGATTTTGCTCGGCAGCTATCGAACGGCGTTGCCCGAATTTGCGCGACTATGCTGTCGGCGACGTTCCTTCCTGCAGCCATTTCAACAGCTCGCAATTGCGTCGACCTGGACGCCGAATTGGCGGTCAATATCGCGAGCATGGCGATAGACAAGAGCATAACGGCGGCCAGCACCTCGACCAAGGTGAAGCCACCGTTTTGCTGTCTATGGATACTGTTATTCTGGAAAGATTGGCCGATTTTCACGGATACCGCCCTTACCCTAACCATCTCCCCCAGGAGAGGGGAGGCTCTGCGCCGAAACGCCAGCCCTCACCATAAGAGAAGGGATATAACCCCTCACCCTAACCACCTCCCCAAGAACAGGGAATAAGCTGCTCCCTCTCCTTTGAAGGAGAGGGCGGGGGTGAGGGGGAAACCTCTCCGTTGACGGGCGACTCTAGAAATCGCTGTAGTTGGTTTCGCCATCCAAGGCTTTTCCGGTCGCACTGCTGGTCACCTTGCCTGTAGCGGCAACGTAGTTGAAGTCGGCCCCGCTGATCGGGTCTTTAGGCAGCGACTCGAGATATGGGCCGTGCCAATCCGACACGTTCACAGTCGAGCCTGTGGAGTCTTTGACCTTAGACTTGTCGGTCTCGGTAAGATCAACAAGGCCGTTGGGATATTTCCCGATATCAGCCTGGAAAGCGCCGACAGCATTGCGGACCAGCTTCAGGTCTGTTTTGAGAGACGCTTCCTTGCTTCGCTGGCTGGAGTCCATAAACTTGGGCAGCACGATTGCCGCCAGGACGGCTAGCACGACTATCACCACTAGCAGTTCGACTAGCGTGAAGCCGGAACGCCGCTTTCTGATCGTTTGTATTAATTGCATTTGTTCATCCCTTTCCCGTCTTTAGGTGTGCGTATAACGGGCCGAAGAATCGGCCTGATTACCATGTGCTAAATGCCGTGCCATCCAATGAGTTGCCCGCGGCGCTGCTGTTGACTTTGCCCGTCGTTCTGTCGTAGCTGAAGGCCTCGCCGGAGATCGGGTCGATTATGACCGAATCCAAATACGGCCCGTGCCAATCGTTAGCGGAAACCACCACACCGCTATTGTCCTTGACCTTGCTTCTATCTGTCTCGGCGAGGTCTTGGAGGCTGTTAGGATATTTCCCGATGTCTGACTGAAACAGACTCACAGCCGTGCGAATCAACTTCAGATCACTTCGCAGAGCTGATTCCTTACTGCGCGCACCTGAATCCATAAACTTCGGCAGTACGATCGCAGCCAGCACAGCAAGAACTACGATTACAACCAGCAATTCAACCAGCGTAAAACCGCTCTTGGATCGCCTCTGCCGGGGCGTGTTCATAGAAAATACCATTTGAACGAATCCTCCCCGTTCATTATGTCGACAGAGCTACTTGACCCCGCCGACCAAGGAATAAATCGGCACGATAACCGACATAGCGATGAAGCCTACAATTACGCCCAGCACGACGATCATGATGGGTTCGATGATGGAAGTGAGCGACTTTACTTTTGCCTCGGTTTCGCGGTCGTATAAAGCGCAAACATATTCCAGCATCGTCGGCAATTCACCGGTTTTTTCCCCACTGGCGACCATTTGGAGCACCAGCGGCGGAAAAATCTCCGCTGCACGGAGAGACTGAGACGTGGCATCCCCTTCCGCCACATCCGCGCTCGCCTTCTGCAGAGCATCTTTCACTATTTCATTATTGGCGGCGGCTCCTGCAATCTCTAGTGTCCTTATCATCGGAACACCGCTTCCTAATAAAGTAGACATACAAGCCAATACTCGGCTCAGGACTATCTTGTTGACCACGTCTCCCACCAGTGGAACTCTCAATGTGACCGCATCGAATCGCCGGCGGCCGGTTGGAGTGCTCAACAACCTGCGCCCGAGATAAAACAATGCCACCGCGCCGATTATGAATAGATACCAATAGGTCGTAAATATGTGGCTGATGTTCATCAGAGCTTGGGTAGTCCACGGCACCTTTGCCCCCATTTTGTCGAAAAGCTTGGTAAAGCGAGGCAAAATAAAAGTCACCATCACCAGCACCGTGATGAACGATATACACAAAACCACAATGGGATATGCCAGCGCGCCTTTGATCTTGCGCACTATTTCGGCGCCCTTTTCCATATGTTCGGCGAGCTTGCCCAAAGACTCCGCCAAATTGCCGCCCGTTTCCGCCACTCTCGCCATTTCAACCGCTAGTCTGGGGAAAAATGCCGGATGTTTTTCAAATGATTCGCTTAAGGCAGCGCCCTGGCTGACATCGCTTGTGATCTGCTCAAGAGCTTTGCCGAATATCGGAGATCGCGCTTGTTCGGAAAGCCCGGTCAAGCCTTCAACAAGCGGCACCCCGGCCCGGATCAGGATACTAAGCTGGCGGATTGTCGTGGCGACTTCGTCGACGCTGGCCTTTTTGCCCCGCGCCAAAGGCAGTGAGGGCAGTTGATTCGGCGTTTGTTCACGAATGCTGATAACATGCTCTCCGCGCAAGCGTAAAATAGCTTTAGCCTGCTCTTCGGACGTCGCGTCGATGCGGTCGGAGACTGCCGCCCCTGAGTGGGTTATAGATTTGTAAGCGTAAAGTGGCATATTATTCTGTGGTCACTCGGATGACCTCTTCGAGAGTCGTTAATCCAGATTTGACTTTCAGCAGGGCGTCTTCTCGCAGAGTACACATACCGTGCTCGACAGCGATCTGCCTGATTGTGGCTGCGGAACTGCGAGAGATGATCGCCGCGCGAACGGCGTCATTCATTTTAAGCAATTCGTATACCCCGGTTCGACCCTTATAACCCGTTCGGCCGCACTGCTCACAGCCCACCCCTTTCATGGCTCCTTCCAGATCAGCAGCGGTAATATCTAGGCCGAGTTTGCCGAGTATATGATTTTCCGGGATGAACGGGGATGCGCATTTGGGGCAGACCGTCCGCACCAGTCTCTGGGAGAGCACCCCGATTATTGACGATGCCACCAAAAAAGGCTCCACATCCATATCAATCAACCGCGCAGGTGCGCCGGATGAGTCGTTGGCGTGCAGTGTACTGAGCACCAGATGTCCCGTCAACGCCGCTTCCACCGCCACCTCGGCTGTTTCTGAGTCGCGAATCTCCCCTACGAGAATCACATCCGGATCCTGGCGTACGATGGTGCGAAGCCCAGAGGCGAATGTCAGCCCGGCCTTGCGATTGACATTGGCCTGGATGACTCCGGCGAGCTGATATTCCACCGGGTCCTCGATGGTAATGATATTGCGCTCGACCGTGTTGATCATGTTCAGGGCGGCATACAGCGAGGTTGTTTTACCTGCGCCGGTGGGGCCGCAGGTCAGGATCATGCCGTAGGGGGACTCGGTCATATCGGCAAACGCCTGGGCCACCTCGGGCTGCAGCCCTAGACGATCCAGCGTGACCTTCGCCGCGCTTTTTTCAAGCACCCTGATGACGATGTTTTCACCGTGGATTGCAGGATAAGTCGAGATTCGGAAGTCGTATTCCTGCGGTCGGGCAATGAGGGTGATACGCCCGTCCTGTGGAGTGCGACGTTCGGCTACATCCATCCCTCCCATAACCTTGATACGGGATATGACCGGCGCTTGCAGGTCTTTGGGAACCGACATAACCTCGTGCAAAACGCCATCTACGCGAAGCCTCACACGCACTCTGCCCGCCTCGGGTTCGATGTGAATGTCGCTGGCCCGCTCGGCGATGGAGCGCGCTATCAACGCGTTGACCAATCGAACAACAGGAGCGCCGCCGGCCAGGTCTTTGAGGTCGGCGACATTTGACTCGATCTCCTCCGGCTCGTCCTCGCGGATTTTAACCTCCGCGTCGGCGTCTTTGATCGCCTCGACTATTATGTCGCTTATATCCCCAGCCGCCCCGAAACAGTTGAAGATGGCTTCGAGAATTTCTTCTTCTATGGCGATCATCGGCAGCGGTTCAAGACCTGTGGCCCTGGCGATCTCGTCGATTGCGCTGACATCCAAAGGGTTGGCCATTGCAACCTTTAACAGATCCCCGGATTTTCCAACGGGGATTGCCTTATGGCGCAGGGCCAGAGCATGGGGAATCAGCCGCGCAGTTTCGTGGTCGATGGACCCTTCATTAAGCTCGGCGAACTGGATTCCGTGACGGATTCCTACGCAGCGAACCCTGTCGCGTTCCTCTATCATTCCCTTGCGCACGAGAAACTCGCCGATATCCTCGGCGACGTCTGTGCGCAGCGACAAAGCCCTGTCGAGTTCCTCGGTGGTGAGGATACCTTCATCTACAAATACTGATGTCAGCGTAGCATCTGCAGCCAATTTAGCGCCTCACTGTGTCCCGCTTGCGTTGGGCGCGATGATCTTCGGAGTCAGGAAGATCACAATTTCCGTGCGCAATTTTGAGTTCTTGTTGTGCCTGAAGAATTGGCCGATTATCGGCAGGTCTCCAAGGAGCGGTATTTTATCCGCGCTTTTGATCTCTTCGTCTTTTATCAGCCCGCCGATGGCAAGCGTAGCGCCGCTTTTGACGCTGACCGTGGTGCGGGCCTCGCGAGTACTGATCTGTGGGTAGTCCCCTGCCTGCGTTTTAAGATAGGATGTTACCAGACTCACCTGCGGATACAAGGTCAATATGATCTCATCATCGTCGGTGACTTTCGGCGCGATCTGGAGATATATTCCCACGCGCTCCTCTTCTTTGTCATACATCGGGGTGCCGAACTGGGTATAACCAACGAGCTTAGGGAACAAAATGCGCTCGCCTATGAGAATGTCGGCATATCCGCCGTCGATTACGGATATATTCGGCTGGGCCAGAAGATTTGCGCTGCCGGTGTTGGTGAGAGCGTTAAGTGCGCCGGTGAAGGTCATCGGCTCTTTGGTGAAGCTGCCGAACCTGATCCCGCTGTTCACTTTTTCTGTAAGTGTTATTTCGTTCCACGACCAGTTGATGCCCAAGTCTTTGGTCAGATTCGACCCGATCTCGGTGATCGCCACTTCTATTGCAACCTGTGGACCGGCAACATCGAGCTTTTCAAGCAGGGCTTTTGCTTTCGTGATGTCACCCCGCTGACCGTGCAGGACAATTGACTGCGCACTATCGGCGGATTGGGATGCGGAGCCGGACGATGATTCTACGGATGAGGTGCTGCTTGTGCCGGTCGCCTCGCTTGCGCTGGAAAGAGGAGCCTGCAGGGTCGGCGTCGCCAATGATGGTCCTGCGACGATTTTGCAGGCCGGAAACATATCGTTCAGCAGCGCAACCAGTTCGCCCGCCTTTACGTGGCGGCAGCGCCAAATCATTGACTCATCTTCCGGAGCAGGCGGAGGCGGAACCGCCTCGGGCTTTGGGCTTTTGTCGACGGCAGATATGACAAATGTGGAGTCTTTCTTTGTCCACACAAAACCTTGAGCCAGGGCCAGGTTGTCCAGCAGATCATCCAATGTCATCTGTTTGAGATGGGCGGTGATGGAGCCGCTGACATCGGGGCTGATGACGATGTTTGCGCCGGATTGCCGAGCAAGCGCTTCAAGGACGTATCTCACTTCCCCTCCGCTCGCATCGACATCGTATAGCTTCGGCGCCTCGGCGGCCGCATCCGCCAGGCAGGCTGAACACATCGACAAAACGAACGCTATTGCAACCAATTGATATAACAGCACGCCGCCGCAGTAATATTTATTCAGGTCTTTTGACAACAACAGTATCCACCCCATTCTTCAACACGGCCCTGCTCTTATCGATGTGTTGAACCTTATAGCCGCCTTCGATAACCTCGCCACTGGTGACCACCACGGCTGCCGACGTGCCGCTGCGAATTACTGCGGAGATCCCCTGTGGGCCTTCGACCGTAGCGAGAAGGACAAACTCCGGAGGCGCGGGTTTTTCATCTGTGGATTCAGCCGCATTTGGAGAGTCCTCCACACTTGTCTCGCCGCTCGAGCCAACTGCAAGCACACCAATTTGCAACGGTTCCAATTTCGCGTCCTGGTTCCTTGGCTCGCTTTGAGCAATAATCCCGATACCCGACGCCGCTTTTGCTGGTTGGCCGCCAGTTCCGTCGGGATTGCGAAACGGATTGCGAGCCAGGCCCGATATGGATAAGACGGCCACGGACCCCGCGCCTTTTGCAGCAGCCACAGCGGGAGTTGACGCCCCCGCTGAAGATCCCTTGCCAGGGACAATACGCGCAAATGTCACGGCGACAGCCCCCACGAGTATGACAATCAAAACGACGACTGTTTTTGTCGATCCAGGATCGGTCTTTATCATCACATTAACCGGATTTGATGTTTCTTTCGTATACAGTCAACATAAGATCGAATTGGATATTATTTGAATCGCCGCCCGCATCGCCGTGCAGGCCGAACGACTCCAGCTTCACCGGCATATCCGGCCGGCGTAACTGCGCCAGCAGCTTCATAACGCGGAAATAATCTCCTCGACCCTCTACACGCACATTCACCGCGTCCCAAACGCCGAGGCTTGTATTGCCTATACTTATCTCACTGGAGACAGGCGCACCCTGCGGGGTGACAGCCTCTATACTAACGTTCTGATCGGCTGCCCACTTGGAAATCTGAAGAGCAAACACATCAACCCCGCCATTATGGAGCGCCGGCCGTGAGGACTCCTCGTTATTAAGAGCGGCGGCCTCTCGGGAGAGCCGGGCCGAATCTACCCGCGCAGCGCTCAGCAGCCTCTCTGTTTTCCGCACTTGCCTGATAGCGGAGAATGTCGTGCTCACGAAATACATCGACACCAACACCGCCAGCGCCAGTATCGCCCACTGAGCACATTTTGCGCGCTGAAGATTGGCCGTACAATATAATTTAGGCGAATTCAGCATTAACCTTCTCCCGCGGCGTCAGGCACGCTCGCGCTTTGTTGCGGCTGCTTTGATTCATTGGGCGACTCATCCGCATTATCTGATCTTATTAGCGATACCGTCAGCGCGAAGCTGACTCCCTCTCGCCCGCCGTCGGATTCTGCTTTGACGGATTCCAGCCTTACCTCTTTGAACTCGGAACGGGATTTGAGATTGCCAACGAGTGAAGTTATCCCATCATAAGATTTCGAGCGGCCTGATATCGCCAGAGTTGAGGCTTTGTCGGAGTTGCGAATTGAGTCCAGCCACACATCCGACGGGGTCGCACCCAGCGCAGATTCCAACATATAAAGCCAGTGTTTGCTCTCTGAGGCGAGCTGGCTCTGCCATTTTCTTTCCGTGATTTTTGTGTTAGCCGCCTGCATTTGTCGTTTTGCGTGTAAGCTTCGATCCTGAGCTACGACGAGCTTGGACTTGGTTTCTTGCAACTGCCCGGCAAACAATGTTTTGCACATCATCGATCCGCCTGCAATAATCGCCGCCAACACAATCAAACAGGCGATGTTGCGCATAAATTTGTTCATCTGCGCCTGGCAATAATTGCGCTCTAATATTTTAGTTTCGGCTAAATTGAACGGCTTCAAATTATCCTGTCCTCAAGCCGCAGCCTGCTGCTCGGCCAGATTTTCCCAATAATCCGCCAGCGCCAGGCCGACTGCGGTGGTATACTGCGCCGCCGAATCCACCACGCCGGAGATGCCTTTCCCGTCGGCAGCCACAGAAAGCCCGGTAAATGGATTGACTACAGCCGACACCTCAAGCCCTTGCTCTTCGAGGCACACATCGATCCCTCGAAGCAAGGCACCTCCCCCGCTTAGAGTCGCCGCGCTTGTCATCCCCAGATAACTGCCGTCGGCGTATTGGCTGCGGAAAAATTTCAACGAACGATGCATCTCACGCGCCAGCCTGCCTATAATTGCCTCGCATCCCACACGAACCTGCTCCCCGCTGAGTGAAGCTATCAAAGAGCCATCGGTCGCTAGTCGACAACCTGGGGCATGTTTGATACGCTCGGCTTCATCAAAGCTGATTTGCAGCGCTTCCGCAATACAGGTCGTAAAATCATTGCCGCCGACCGGCACCGACCTGGCGAACTCAAGCGCGTCTCCACGAGTGACTTCAATTACGGTGTTGCTTGCGCCTATCCGGCAATGAGCATGCGGCTGGCCGCTCCAGAGTTGATTGGCCGTGTGTTTTTGAGCAGCAAAACCTCGCGCGGTGGCGACAGGTTCGATATCGACAGCCATCGCTTCCAGTCCGGCGGATTCCACGATATTTAGCAGCCCATCGACCGATGATGACGACGCGGCCGCCAGCATCACCAGGTGAGTATTTCGCGAACTCCCACCACAAGAAGGCAATCGTCTGTAGTCGACTATCGCATCCGATGCCGGGAATGGTGCGCCACGGACCGCAGTGGCTCTCGCCACATTATCGAGTTCTTCCTCGTTCTCCGCTTCGAGGTTAAGCCATTTCATGTAGACCGCAGAGGATGGCAGCGCAAGATAGACCCGTCGGCAGCTAAATCCGCACGTATTCCATAGCTGTTTGATCGCGGCCACGACGCCGGCGGGGCGCTGTCGATCGCGTGGTATGGTGATCGAGCCGGCGGAGTGGATTACAATCTCTGATCCACGCGAAGTGATCTCAACACCGGTAACCGAGTGCGTTCCGATGTCCAGACCAACTCTGTCTATCTTTGTTGTGGTGTTTTGCCTTCCGGCCATTCTGACGATACTCCGGGAGCTTGATAACGCAAGCCATCATAAGTATCGGCAGAATGTGGCTGATAAATTAGAAATGTTTCAGAGGAATGCCGAGTGGTTCACGCAGCAAAAAGAAATAGCATATATGCTGATATAGCCTACCACCGTCGCAAGACCGATCACCTGCGCCAAAGCCGGGTTGCGATATCGTCTATACCACTCCATCACAACAATATAAACGACGAGCGTAAGCAGCTTGGTCCCGATAAAAACACCCATCCCCATACTCAAGACGGCGGCCATAATCGGATTAACCTCGATTATCTGGCCGGTTATCAGCCAATAGACAGTGGTGAGCAGATCCACCACACCGATTATGACCAACAAAGCGTTTGCTGGGAGAATGCGCGAGTTTGACAATGAGTCCTCCGGGCTAGCATCGCTACTAATAACAAGATAGCATGCCCGCCCGGCAGTGCGCTACTGTCATTTGTGCCAGAGATGGGTTGTTGGATTGCAACCAACAAAAAAGGCGGGGAAATAATCCCCGCCTCGGTCAGTTAAAACTGCAAAATGTTATTTCTCTTCCACCTCGACTTTGACTTTGTGCTCTTGGGCTACCTCGGCTTTGGGCATATGCACCGCCAACACGCCGTCCTTATAGGACGCCTTCACCTCTTCCGGCTTGACCTCCGCCGGCAGAGAATAACAGATGTTGAATGAACCATAGCTCTGCTGCTTTACGTGATAGGTTTCTTCAGGTTTCTGCTCTTCGGATTTGCGCTCCCCGCTTACGGTAATTCGATCCGAAGTGACATTGATTTCGATGTCATCTTTGGACATACCGGGGATCGCGGCCTTCAGGGTCAATTCGCTTTCCGTCTCGCAAAGATCCACTTCAGGGACAATCTCCTGATGCATCTCAGGCATCATCCATCGTCGTGGTCGAATCATTGAAGGCGGAAGCGTGAGAAAATCGCGGAACATCCGCTCCATCGCACGGAAAGTATCCCACGGTTCGTAGATTTCCATCTCCGGCCGCTCTCTTCTGGCCAGCGTTTTCTCGTGCGCCATCGAACTCACCTCCGTAGTGATGTCTAATTAAATTGTACCCATCGGCACGACATCACAAACGGGAGGCAAAGTTCAGTTTATTGGATAGTCCCTGCCCGACTTGAAGACCCCTTTTTGCACGTCGGCATATTCACGCTCCAGCACATTCAATATCGGCTCCCAACTTCCGCATATTGTGGTTTGGCGCCAGGCCGGGGCGAATGGTTCGCGATGTGTCGAGTCTATATCGACCAGTTCGCGATATAACCCCAACGCCCTCGCCACGTGCTCTGCGGCTTCGGCGTTCTCTTCTCTTGCGTGAGACAGCGCCCCGCGGATACGCTCGACGTAGAACTCCCCCAGCTTGCCCATGCACAACGCATCCCGTGAGAAACTGGGAAGTTCCTTTTCGCCTGAGGCGCTGCGCAGGCCCTTCTCTCCTGCGGCGACCGCCAGGCCGGCTAGATCAGTCAACTCCTCGATAAACTCCTCTGGCCCATAGGTGTTCTCGGGTGCGCCTTTGAGTATATATTCACCAAGATGGATCGCCGGGTCACCGGTGATCTCCTCCCACCAGTCGCGCCCGGAATATTCCGATAGTCCGCCTGGCTGAAGCATGTCACTGAGACTCATCAGATGCGGCCCGCGCTCTGTTTCTACCGAACAATATTGCGGCCTCCAGGCCGAGGTCCTGTCCCCGGCGAAGTATAAAGTGAGCAACTCGATAATACGAGAAGCAGCCTCGAAGCCCGATATCAGCCTGAAGTTGCGGATCAGCCACTTCGGCCGGTTCTGCCTTTTGAGCTGTTCGATTCCCATCCCGCCCCACGCGCTATACCATATGAGATCACGCTGCCATTGATATTTGAAAAAACTATCCGATACGTGCGGCCACTGGCCGGGCGATAGCGGCAGCGGCGCCAGACCCAAACAGCCTGCCTCCGTTAGATTCGAGAGTATATTGGTGATCGTATCAAACGAAAAGCACGTCCACGGCTCAAAATTGGCAAAGCCAAACTCCGCGATTATATTTTCTCCATCTACGGCATCCACCCATCGAGCAAACGCCTCATCGTTGTTATGATCCACTAGATGATCTGAAGTGTATTTCACGCAATAGCCGATTTTGCGATTGCCGCGGCGGGTGAGAGAGCTTGTGATGAAATCCGCATCGACACCACCGGCGCGAATAATCAAAGCGGCATCCGGGCGGGCAGCATCAAGCACATCTACAACAGCCTGTTGAATCAATTTTACGTTTTGAGGGGTCCCGACGCCATCGAGTATAATCCCGCTCAGTTCAGTATATGTATCCAGCAGGGCTGCCATACAATGCCGTATATATTCGACCGGATCAGCATCCGACGGAACACGCAGAGGGTTGAGTACGAGATACGGAGCGATGTCGTAATCCAGGGCATTTTGGAAAATCCAGTGATACATCTGTTGGCAGCCGTCCGCCGCAGCCTCATCGATGAGGTTGTCGTCCGGGCAAACCGATAGCCCGATCATGCACGGAAACACTTCAGCGGCGCTAAAAAACATAGCGTTGAATTGACAGGTGTTCATGGTGCGAAACATCTTCTGCCAAACGCTCTTGTCAAAAAACCATTTGTCATCGTCGCGGCGGTCGGGTATGGGATCATATGTCCAAAAAGCTCGAAGCATGTAGTTCCTCAAAAGATTTAATAGTGGGTTGTGTATGCCCCTTATCGCTTCGTGTCAGTGGTTCCTTCGCTCGTTATATTCCCAAGCGGCAGGAAGTTATCACACGAGGCGCGAAGGTTACTAAAACGCTGAGGGGGCGGATTATGGGCAAACTGAAGATTGGTGTTCTTGTTTCGATGAGCGACACCATAGAAAATGAGATCAAGAAGGTGCGAGATCTTGGCCTGGCGAGCTGCCAGCTTTCGACGTGGAACCCGGAATCATACACCAACGAAAACGCGGCGCGAATAAAAAAAGCCTGCTCTGATTTTGGGGTGGAGATATCGGCATTGTGGACAGGGACTCCGGGGAAGCACGCCTGGAACTTTACGGAAGGGCCGACAACCATCGGGCTGGTGCCGCCGGATCTGCGCGAGATGCGAGTGGATGCCCTGCTGAAAGGCGCGGAGTTCGCGTCGAAACTGGGAGTGCCGGACACGATCACACACGCCGGGTTTATCCCGGAAAATCCGACCGATCCGCTGTATGAGGGGACGATCGAGGCTCTGCGAAAGGTGGCGGTGCGCAACAAGGAACTCGGGCTGCATTTTTGCTTTGAAACCGGGCAGGAGACCCCTATTACCCTGCTTCGAGCGATCACCGATATCGGCACCGGCAATTTGGGGATCAATCTGGACCCGGCAAATCTTCTTATGTATGGCAAGGCGAACCCTGTCGACGCGCTGGATATTTTTGGGACATATGTGCGCGGGGTTCACGCCAAAGATGGTGAATATCCTACCGATCCCGCCAAGCTTGGGGTTGAAAAGGCAATGGGGGAAGGGCGAGTCAACTTCCCGGTGTTGGTGCCTAAGCTCAAATCTCTGGGATATGCGGGCGCGTTAACCATCGAACGCGAGATCAGCGGTGATCAGCAGATCGTGGACATCAAAAGGGCGATCGCAATTCTCGATCCGCTGTGTTGATTTGATCTGCTGGCGGTGGGGGGGAAACTGACATTCTCCCCACCGTGCTGCGTCAAGGTATCCTGGCGTTTGGCGAGGAAGTTTTTTGGAGGGATTATGTTCGATTATATTATCCGGGATGCGATGGTTTTGGATGGAAGCCAAAGCGCTGCCTACCGCGCCGATGTGGCTATTAAGGACGGCAAAATAGCAGCTTGCGGAGAAGTGGATGGGCAGGCCGAGCGTGTTATAAATGGTTCAGGATTGATGGTTGCGCCGGGATTCATTGATATGCACTCGCATACCGACTCGAACCTGTTCGTCGATCCCCGGGCGGAGAGTAAAATCACACAAGGTGTCACACTTGAAGTCTGCGGTAACTGCGGGGCGTCGGCTGCGCCGGTGATGGACGAGCCGAGCAGGCGTTGGCTGAAAGAATGGCGCGAGAGGCACGATGTGGCCGAAGACTGGACCACGATGGACGAATTTCTCGGGGCGCTGGAGGGTCGCAAGATCGGTGTGAACTTCCTGACGTTGGTTGGCCACGGCAACCTGCGCGAGGCCGTAGTGGGCTTGCAGGATCGTCCGGCTACCACCCAGGAACTCGCTGAGATGAGGCAGTTGGCGGCGGATTCTGTGAAAGCGGGGGCTTTCGGAATCTCGACGGGGTTGATATACGCTCCGGGCTGCTTTGCCGATGAGGCCGAACTTACCGAGGTGACAAAGGGCATTGCTCCATATGGCGGCGTGTATGCGAGCCACATTCGAGGGGAACGCAGCAGACTTATCGGCGCGGTGCAAGAAGCGATTTCCATCGGCAAAAACGCAGGGGTCGCAGTGCAGATATCTCACCACAAGGCTTGCGGGGCTGCTAACTGGGGCAAAGTCAATACCACTCTCGATATGATTCGCAACGCTCGTGAGGAAGGAATGGACGTGACAGCGGATCAATATCCGTATATTGCGTCATCGACTTCGCTTCATACTCTTCTCCCAGATGAGCTTCACGATGGCGGGCGCGAGGCTATGCTCGAGAGGATAAAGAATCAAAGAGAAGAACTTATAAATTACCTCGACGGTCAAAGCGCAAATGGTCTGTTCGGGCGAACCGGCGCGTGGGATGATATTTTGATCTGTGGAGTCCGCACGGATAAAAACAGATACTGTGAAGGGTTGACCCTCAAAGAGATAGCGGAAAAGCGCGGCGTCAGCGGCTCGCAGGCCACGATAGATTTGCTAATTGAAGAAGAGACAAGTGTTTCTATGGTGATGTTCGGGATGTGTGAAGAGGATGTCGAAACGGTCATGCGAAGCGACTTCGTTATGGTAGGCAGCGACGCAGGCTCCAGAGCAACCACCGGAGAACTCTCTAAAGGCAAGCCCCACCCGCGCTCGTTCGGCACATTTACAAGGGTTCTGGGGCGCTATGTTCGGGAGCGACAAGCCCTCGGGCTGGAGAGGGCGATTTACAAGATGACCTCGCTGCCGGCCGGCAAACTGGGGATAAAAGACCGCGGCTCGATCAAAGTCGGCAACTGGGCGGATTTGGTGCTCTTTGACGCGGATAAAGTCATAGATATGGCAACATACAAAACCCCGCATCAGAACTCTGCGGGGATAAACTACGTATTTATCAATGGCAGGCTCAGTGTCGAAGGCGGTGAGTTGACCGGCGAGCTTGCTGGAAAAGTCCTCAGGAAGAAGTAACCATCGAATGCGTTTTATCAAAAACCCTGAACTGAAAGGGATTCTTGCAATCCTGTTGATCGCGTTGGCGCTGGGAGTGCTGCTCGCTGGATTCAGCGGAAAGCTGGAGCAGTGGGGGCTGCCGTGGTTTACGGGGGGGAAGATTGTCGACAAAATCGTATTTGTATCCAACCGTTCCGGCACTAATGAAATATATGTGATGAATCTGGACGGTTCCGACCAGCGGCAGTTGACTGAGGACGCGAAAGCGCTCTGCGCGCCCGCGATTTCATCTGCGGGCAATAGAGTGGTATTCGTAGGGATGGTCGGATCGGTGAGCCAGATATTGGGGGTCGGCAGCGAAGGCGGGTCGCCATATGCGCTCAGCTCATCGACGGGATCGAAACGCCAGCCGGGTTTCAGCCCTGATGGCAAAAAATTGTCATATATAGAATCCGGCAGGGTTTGGGTGGCGGAGATGAACGGCTCAAATCCTAAACCTGTGCTGCCTACACACGAAGAGATGGCCGCAGCAATGCAAGATTCCATGAATCGTGGGCAGATTCCTATGTATTCGAGCTATACCTGGGGGCCTGACAGCGTTGCTATGGCGGGGGTGTCAAGCCAGGACAGGGTTTCCGATGCGTTGACCTATTTGTCGAAACCGGGCGAGGAAATCCAAACCCTGACCCCTGCCAATGCCATGTTCAAGGTAACGGGTCTGCGGTATGCGTTTAATGCGCCGATTATGGCTGCTGCGCTTCTCAAGCCGGGGAATAAACCCGAGGGCTGGCTGGTGGCTTTCGATTCGGATAATGAGCAGTTCAAGCCTTTGATGCAAGCGCAGTCCGTTGAGTTCGGCGATCTGGCTGTCTCCCCGGATGGATCCGATGTGGTTGTGCCGATTGTATCTTCTGAGGGCAAGCCGCCTCCGGGGCTGTTGAAAGTGGGAGTCGAATCCGGCAAATCAAAGATGGTCTGCAATGGCTTGTTCGAAAACCTGGTCTATTCAGCGGATGGCAGCGTGATTCTGGCCACCAAGATAGATGCCGAAACAAAAAAACGCAGCGTGGTGAGCATCGACCCGGGCAGCGGTAAATTGACCGTATTGGCAAGCGAGGGGGACTGTTTTGACGCGGTCTTCTCACCTGCTTCGAAATAATGAGCGCCGCCTGCCCTTATTTGCTTCGATCAGCAACACGGGCTGGTGTGTGTCGTCAGTTATTTTTGGTATGAGAAGAAAACGTCGGATGAGGGATTATGAAAATTAAAACGATGCTCTGGGCGGCGGTCTGTTTGATGATATTTGCGGGGGCTATCTCGGCGGGCGCGGATTATCTGATATTGGCCCCTACCGCCACGACTCTCACCACCGGTCAGATTCGCGCCGAAGCGGCGGTGAGGTCGAACGATTCTCAACAGCGATATTACCGACTGGGGACAGGGCTGCAGCAGCTCGAGCTGACCGCTACTCGAATAGAGAGGCCGAAGTTGAGCGCGGAGACGATGGTCGGGGCGCAGTGGAGTTTTTTGCCCGAGACAGTGCTTAGCCCGGCCCTGGCATTCGGGGTGAGCGACATCGCATCGCAGTCGTCCGATGGCATCGGGGTTTATGCCGTAATCACTCGACATCTGCCGATTGGAGCCAGGTCTACTGTCATCAAAGACTTCGCCGCAACAGCCGGGATCGGGATGTTCGGTATTCGAGGGCCGTTTTTTGGCTTTGAAGCAAAGCTGCCGATGAAGATGTTTGTTCAGGGGGAATATGACAGCAGAAATTTGAATGCGGCGATCGGCTGGCAGCCCATAAAAATATTCCGCATCAAAGGATATATTATTGATAAGGATACCTACGTCGGCGCAGAGCTTGTACCGCTGTCTTTCTAATGCTTGATATATTAAAATCCAGAACACCCTACCGCACAATGGCAATTTTGGCCTCTATCGGGTTATGCAGCGGGGTTCTCGGCGGGCTTTTGGGGCTTGGCGGAGGCGCGTTTGTGGTTCCGGCTCTGGTGTTCTTTTTGGCATTCGACCAACACCGCGCCCACGGCACGAGCCTGGCAATTGTGCTTGCGATGAGCGTCTCCAGCGTCATCACCTACTCGCTTCATCATTACATCGATCTGCTGCTGGCTATCGAGATCGCGATTGGCGGGGTTGTCGGGGCATTGATCGGCGGCTGCATCGTGAATCATATCAAGAGCAAGATTCTGCGAAGGCTGTTCAGTGTGTTCTTGTTGGCGGCTGGATTGAAAATGGGATTGGATGGCTACGGAATTCTGCACGGTGCACAAGTTGCAGTTGGAACCGGCGCTATACCCAAGCTGCTTTGCAACGGCAGCATGATTGCAGTGGGGACAGGGGTAGTGACTGGGTTTTTAAGCTCACTGCTCGGCGTAGGTGGCGGGGTGGTGATGGTTCCGATGTTGACCATGCTGCTGCATTTCCCGCAGCAGCAGGCGCAGGGGATTTCGCTGGCGGCGATGATGCCGATCGCGTTTACGGGGATGTTCAAACATTACAAGCTCGGCAATGTCAGTGTGCCGGTGGCGAAATGGGTATCTGTTGGCGCGATAGCAGGGGGTGTGGTAGGCTCGAGCCTGGCCAATGCGATGGACCCCGGCCGATTGAAGATTGCGTTTGCGGCATTTGTGGTCCTGATGGCGGCGTTGATGGCCGCGAAGAAAAAATAACATCCCGCGTTTGACACCTGCACCTGCTCGCCGATATACTACGTTAGCGACTTTTGCGAGGTTTTCAGGATGCAGCTTAACAAAAATGCCAACCACGTTCTCGGCGTGGATCTGGGTGGGACAAATGTTCGCGCGGCGGTGATCGATCGATCCGGCAAGATCATCGGAGAGGGGCGAGCCGACTCCAAAGCCCAAGAAGGTTTGACATTCACTATCGAGCAAATCATCGAGGCTGTGAGAATCGCCTTGGCTGCTTCATCAGTGCCGATCGATGATATCGCGGGCGTTGGGATGGGCGTCCCCGGCACACATAAAAGTGAGGAGGGGATAGTAGTCTGGTCCCCGAACTTCAAGGACTGGAACGATGTCCAGCTTCTTGCCCCTATAGTGGAGCAGCTCGGAGTGCCCGCGTATATGGGCAACGATGCAAACGTGGCGGCATTCGGTGAATATACGTTCGGAGCCGGGCGCGGCGCGAAGGTTATGGTGATGTTCACCATTGGAACCGGAATCGGCAGCGGGCTGGTGATGAACGGTCGAAGCTATTTAGGCGTGACTGAGACCGCGCCGGAGATGGGGCATCATATCATACTGGCGGATGGCCCCCGATGCGGCTGCGGAAGATATGGATGTGTCGAATCGCTGTGCAGGCGGGACGCTATAATCGATAGGGCAGCACGCAAAGCCCACGCAGGCAGACATACTTCGCTTATCGAAAAGTCCGGGCACGACTTGCGATATATCACCCCTAAAATGATCTCTGAAGCCGCCGCGGAAGGCGATGCAATATCTATCGAAACCTACGAAGAAGTCGGCTATTATATGGGAATCGCTGTAGCCAATGCGATCAATATTCTGAACCCGGATAAGATCGTCATCGGTGGAGGGATCGCGCTTGCGGGGGATGTGTTATTCGAGCCGATCAGAAAAACCGTGGAAGTCAATGCGCTGTATCCGGCTTTGCAGGCTTGTCAGATTCTGAGCGCAGAGCTTGGCGACGACGCAGGAGTGCTCGGCGGGGCGGCATTAGTGCTGCAGAAAATGGACGATTAGCGAAATCAGCCGGATTTTTCCTGCTCCGCTGCGGTGAAAGTCTGGCCGTCAAATGGTTCAAAGGCGCTCAGAAAAGCCCTCAACTTGGAGACGTTCTTGGTGCCTTTGCAGCGCGGCAGGTATCGTATAAACTCTTTGCCGTATCGTTTGGTGTGAATTCGTGAATCGAGTATCGCCACGATGCCGTAGTCGGATTTCGTGCGAATGAGCCTGCCGAAGCCCTGCTTGAGTCGGATCTGCGCCTGGGGCACGGCGTATTCCATAAACCAGTCTCCGCCCTCGGTTGTGATGCGCTCGCAGCGGGCTTTGTTGATGGGAGTATCGGGCACGGCAAACGGCAGTTTGTCGATTATCACACAGCTCAATCGCTCGCCTTTCACATCCACTCCCTCCCAAAATGAATGAACCCCCATCAGACACGATTCCGGGTCTTCGCGGAACTCGTTGATGAGTCGCTCATTGGACATATCCCCCTGAACCAGCAGCCGAAACGGCACCATATCTATCAGCTTGTCCAACACCGCATGCATCATTCGATATGAGGTGAACAGGATAAACGCCCGGCCGTTGGTGGCGAGCAATATTTCTCTGATCCGCTGCGTGAGGGTGTCGGCGTATTCGTCGCTGCTGGATGGTGGATCCAGGTCTTCGGGCACGTAAAGCAGGCTTTGGCTCATGAAGTCGAACGGCGACCCAAGGATGAGTTCGTTTATTGTCCGCGGCTTTTGGCTGTCCTCATCGGTGGCGACAACGGCCGCCTGGCCGGCGCCCAGCCTGCCCTTGATATAACAAAAAGTGCCGGAATTCGACAGGGTCGCCGAGGTGCATATAATCGAATCGGTGACATTCCACAAGTAGTCCTTAAACGTTTCCGACACGTTGATGGGCGTATAATGCAGGCAGCAGTTAGCGAATTTGGAGCCGGCTTGCTTTTCAGCCCAGCGGAAATAATCCGGCTGCTTGCCGAAGAACAATTCGCTAAGCTCCAAGCGAATGCGAGCAATCATCTTGCGATATCCGTCCAGTCGGTCTTTCAACTGCGGGTTGTCGTCTGTATCTTGTTCGAGCAATTGGGTGCTTAGACCATCGAGAACGGTTACCAGTTCAGTAGCCGCATCCTCGACGCGCGCCTTGCCCACGCGCTCATATAGCTCATCAAAAAAGAACTCCGATTTGGGCATTCTGTCGAACGTGTCAAAGAGGCTGGTGTTTACGCTGTCGATGAACTGCAGTTCCCCACCTGTAATCGCAATATCGCGCCGCTTCCTGATCCGGCTTAAAAGCATAGGAACGCGGTAGTTTCCAAGCTCGATTCCGAAACTGGATGTGGCGACATCCTCCAGGTGATGCGCCTCGTCAAACACCACCGCTCCATAGTCCGGCAGGATACCCTCTCTCGGATTGACGCTTCTCAGGTTCAAATCGGCGAAAAACAGGGCGTGATTTGCAATGACGATATCGGCACAGGCCGCTTCACGCTTGCGTTTATAGTAGAAACACTTTTCGGAGTTATATGGGCACTCGGCCCCTTTGCACGTATCGACGTTGCAGCAGACCTCGTTCCACTCCGGATAGTTGAAATCAAGCTCGGACATGTCCCCGGTTTCGGTTTTAGCCGCCCATTCGCGCAGACGATTGAAATTGTTGTCCTCATATGGCAGCGCTGCTTGAGCGTGGTCGAGTTCTTTGAGGCACAGAAAATTGCCGCGTCCTTTCATCAACGCAAAGCGGAACGGGGTATCGTTCAAAACGGTGGATAATAGCGGAATATCCTTGTGGACGAGCTGGCTCTGGAGGTTTATGGTATGGGTGCTGATGATGACCGGCTTTCCGGAGGTCGAGTGCCGTATGGCCGGTATTAGATATGCGACGGTTTTGCCGACGCCGGTGCCGGCTTCGACCAGCAGGTGTTCTTTATGAAGGAGCGCATCGGTGACGGCTTCCGCCATCATCACCTGCTCCTCCCTATGCTCATATCCAGGGCACAGTTTGGCGAAGCGCCCTTTAGTGCTCAGCAATTCGCGAATGCCTACATGCATGACATGAGTCATTGTAGGGGAACATCTATTCGATAGTCAACCACCGGGCGAGATTTGCCCAGGAAATCTTCGGCCGGCCGCGAGAATCGTTGGGCCAGCCGAAGCTATCGTTTTATCCACCGTCGGTGTCGTGGACGCCTCGCCGAGTACAATCGGGCCGTATATTAACAGCGTGCGACGCTTCTGCGCATGCGCAGAGCACGAAAATCGACACAGGGCTTATCTCCCTGCCGCTCTCGCTCATACTCAGGAAGTCCTCTATTTTAGTCCAGAGGCCGGAGCAGAATCGTCTTATGCCGGACATTGTACCACCCGTTCCCGGATCAGGCGGCTGCCCACCACTTTCCAAGAAGAACCGCAGGTCGCGATACAAGCGAACCCTAGCTTCCTCCGGGAGGTCCTTAGCTCTCTCCACCCTGTGCAGCCTCAGATACTTCTCTACAATTTTAGAGCCTCGGTTAGCCACACTCTGCGGAACGTCCGGCGCATCTGGAAACAGTTTTTTCATCTTTATTTCCGTTTTCAGACTGCGGCCAGGTCACTGATGAGGCTGACCTTCTGCTCCGGACAAAGGGTCATCGGCCTCAGCTCCCTACCCTGCAATTTCGACTCGAAGTCCAGATGTTTGTCTATCAGCTCGCAAAGTTTCTGAGACTTCTGGACCAATTCATCCCAATCCTCAGCCACCGGCAGAGGGAATTCGCTTGTTTCCTCCGTCTGCGGTAACAAAATGTGATCAAGTTCCCGCATTGCAATCACCTCTTTTGCTTTGTGAAGGTGTCCATTGTCTATTTACCCTCGGTAATGTAAGCTAAACTACTGAGCAGGCGAGGGCATTGGAGCAAGTTGCACTTATTTGACGTGATTTTTAGCAGGTGACTGATCCATTTTTGTCGAAAGAGTGTATGATTCGGTGTTGTGATTTCAAAAACCTGGAAAAGCTGGAAAAATGACTCAAATTACTTGTTTTGATGGAGTTGGGTGTATCGGGGGCAACAAGATATTGCTCGAAGATGGGCAGGCGAGGCTGTTTTTCGATTTTGGAAAAAACTTCGGCGCGGAGGGAGACTATTACGAGGAGTTCATAAAGCCCAAGAGCCTGTCGGGGATATATGAGCCGGTGCAAATGGGGCTGCTGCCCGCTTTTAGAGATTTATATCGCGATGATATGATCAGCGAGAGCTTCGACCCGTGGCAGGGAATAACACCCCAAGAGATCGGCGAGGTGGGCGGGGTGTTGGTTTCACACGCACACGTCGACCACATAGGATCTTTACATCATCTTCGTGTCGATATTCCGATTTATTGCTCGCCGATGACAGCAGCTATCTCAAAAGCGCTTCAGGATACCGCTCCCGGCTCAGTGCCGGGCGAATATTGTTACTATGTCTGCCGCACAGACGGAGCCGGGGGATTGAGCACTCCGCCTTGGAAAACCCATCCATATGCCGGGAAGAAGTATCACCTGACCGAACCTGTGAACGCCGATTTTACAGAGTTCTGGAATAGCGTGCATGGGGGCAGGAAACTGGAGGCGCTGGAGTGCGAAACAGCGAGCAAATGTGCCGGCCTGAACTTAAAGAGCTTCCCTGTGGATCATTCTATTTACGGAGCCACAGCCTGGGCTGTTGAGACAGCGGCGGGGTGGGTAGTTTATGCCGGCGATTTGCGAATGCATGGCACATATGGCGATTATACAACGCAATTCGCCCAGCAAGCCGCCGCGCTCAACCCAGTTGCACTGATATTGGAAGGGACGCGAATTACCTCCAACAGCACATATACTGAGACTTCGGTGAAGGACGCCAGCCTGGAGGCCGTGAAGAAGTGCAATTCGCTTGTGATCGCGGACTTTGGGGCTCGCAATGTCGAACGGCTGATTTCATTCGTCGAAATAGCTCGCGAAACGGGTCGGGAGCTTGCGATCTTGCCCAAGGATGTATATTTGCTGGAAGCGATGAAAGTTGCGGGATTTACTCAGAGCGTGCCGGATATGGCTGAGGGTAATACTCGCATATACCGCGAATATTCCAGCTCACCGGCCAAGTGGCAAGCACATATCTTCGATGAGTTTCAGCATCTTCTTCTGTCTCCTGCGGAACTCAATCAAAATCAGGACAAATTCATCGTATGCCTCAGCTTCTTCGACGTGAACGAACTGCCTTATATCCGCCCTGCGGATGGCTCGATCTGGCTATCGTCCAACTGTGAGGCGTTTAACGAAGAGATGCAGATTGATGAGCAACGGCTGCGCAACTGGCTGGGCAAGTTTGGTATCGAGTTCATCAGCGGCGGCGCATTTCACGTGTCCGGGCACGCGTCGGGCAGCGATTTGGAGCAAATCGTGCGCACGATTCAGCCGAAGACGCTCATACCCGTCCACACCGAACAGCCGGAGATGTTCGTGGAGAAGGTCGGCGATATCTGCAAGATTCATATCCCAGAGAAAGGCGTGCCTATCACAGTGTGATTCCATACGGTATCGGGTATAGCAGCCCGGCGATTATTTGACCCTAAGCCGAAGTTGGTGTAGACTCGATACCGTTATGCGTTATCTTTGTTATATCTCGGCCATAATAATCTGCGCGTCGCTTTCTGCTTGCTTGGCGGCGGACAATATTTCCCTTGAGGAGTCGTCGGATCGGGTTGTGATTCGAGCGGGGAAACAGTCTTTGACGGTGCGGCTTGACGAAGCCGCACTGCGCTTCGATTGCCCACAAACCGGGTTGGATATTACCGCTCAGGTTGATTCTGCCGATGGGTTTATCAAGCCTCTGCGCCCGATTACCCCACCCAAAGTCCATCGCGGCAAGGATTCAGTGGCCGCGTTGATTTGGTTTGAACTGCCCGACGGCCGTAAGCTGAGGCTGCATATCGACGCATATCCCGGCATTGAAGCGGTGTTTGTCACCAGCAGCATCACTGGTTCGTTTTCAGGGAAACGCGACTACTTCCGATGGGTCGTTTCCGGTGACTGCGACGACAACTGGGCCTCTGGCACGAAAGACTCTGTTTATAAAGATTGGGTTCTAATGCCGACGAACAGCAGTGGGATCGTTATATTGACCAATGGAATTGTCGGCTGTGACAAAGGCTCTGCGCTAATAGAGGCCTTGCCCAAGTCGCGGTTCTTGAGAGGGGAAGAGTCTTTGGATATAGGCTTCGGTCTTGCTGGTGTCGGCGATGCGGCCGAGGCTGAGACGCTATCAAATCTGGCGAGGGAGCGTTCGATATCTGCATTAAAGCGCGAGCACATAACCACTAAAGACTGTGGTTTTGCAGCTCCTAAATGGCTCCGTGCTGACCCCGATTGCTTGGAATGGGACGATCAAATGAAAGCGGGGGATATACCTGCAGACGCGGTAATTTTGCGGGTTCCTGCCGATATGGAGACAATCGCAAAAGTGCGCCAAGCGGGGTCAAAGGCGATCGTGCGGATCGACCCGACTCATATTGAAGATCCAATTGATCTAAGTAAACACCCGGATTGGGCACTCGTCGACTCGCAGGGCAACCAGAACACCTCGCATTTGTGTCTCCATCAACCCGACATTCGCCAGGCGCTGCTGAGTATGGTTTGTGATGTGATGAATTTGGGCGCGGATGGTGTGCTGCTCGAAAATGTGCTCCCCGTCGCTGAATGCTGCGGGCCAAAATTCGATAAACACACCCACGCGAACTGCGATTTGACCAACACCGGCCAGTTGGATAACTTGTGCCGGGAGACCTACAAGCTGATAAAAAGCCTTGGCTCGGATAAAGTGTTGATACTGAACAGCGGTATAGCGCCGTCGCTGTGGTCGTGCTGCGACGGGCAGATATGGGATGGGTTCGGCTCGCAGGAGGGACCGGAGCTTCAATTTATCGCCGAAGAGCATTCCCAAGCCATAAAGCGAGGAAAAGTTGCAATTGCAAAGCCATTTTCCGCAGACAAGAACGAATATGTGCGGGCTTATGCGAAGCTCCACGGGTGGGTGCCTGTTACGTCTTTGGCCATAACCAAGAGCGAGTTGGACAAGCGATGAATACTCCTGGAAAAATCATAATCAACCAATCCAAATGCACACGATGCAAGATCTGCGCGAATGTCTGTTTCTCGAACTTTTTACCCGTGGAAGATGGGAGTATCGCGACTCTGGACTCGCCATCGATGTGCGCTTCATGTGGGCACTGCGTAGCGGCCTGCCCCGCGGATGCGATCCAACATCCGGCTGTGCCTGTGTCCGCCTGCGAACCTCTTCGCGAGAGCAGCCGGTTGACCTACGATCAGCTTATGAGTTTTTTGAAGATGAGGCGGTCGCGGCGGGAGTTTACCGAACAGAATGTTTCTCGAGATGTCATTGACAAGCTGCTGGCCGCGGCGGTGCAAGCGCCGAACGGGATCAATCGCCGCAATGTGCAGTATACGGTCATCGTAGATCGGCAGGTGCTGGGTCAAATAGCCGTGAGAACGACCCAGCAAATCGCCGGGCTTGCAAAACTACTGAACAATCCCGTTTCCAGGTTCTTCTTCAAGCTCTTCAACGCGAATCTATACAGCGAGCTGGAGTTCTTTATGCCGCTGATGAATCAAATCGGGGCGATACGCGACAGAAACGTCGTCACCTACAACGCCCCTTGCGCCATACTTGTGCATACCACAAAAAAGGATATGTGCGGATCGGAAGATTCGGTATATGCGGCATCGCTGATACAGTATGCCGCCGAAGCCCTCGGCTTGGGAACGTGCTGCATAGGGTTTATCACAGCATCGATCAACGGCGATAAAGCGCTGCAGAAACTGGTGGGCCTCCCGAATGATCATAAGATTCAAACCAGCCTTGTGGTCGGTTATCCCGAGTTTCGCTATGGCAGATCTACGCCCAAAGCTGATGCTAACGTGAAGTTCGTGTAGGCGCTGATCTTAAAACCCGATGCCGCCCAACTCCAGCCAGAGATGTTTGCCCTGGTTGATTGAGCCGTATTGCTGGCCGTTCGGAGACCACACCAGCCCCACTTCATATAATCCGACCGGGCGGAATATGCCGATGCGGAAGTAAGACGTTTTGTAACTGAACGAGCTTGACCCCATTTGATAGTGATATTTGTAGAGGTCGAAGCTGGTTCTGATCTCATACAATCTGCTTGCTTGGTAGTTGAGAGTGGAAAACAGATTCATTCTTTTGGAATCCAGTCCAAAATCGACCATCGAGTTGCAACTCAGCCTGTCGCCAAGGTCGAAGGACACGCCGGCATCGAGTTGGTGTTTTCCCTGGCTCCAGAGAAGGCTGTTAAGGCCGCTTCTGAGGTTGAGTGTATAGCCGAGGGACGCGCTGCCCCCCATCCAGTTGGTTCTAACCGATGGCCTCAAGCGCATCTCGGACCCCGTATCTCCGTCGCCGGTCAGCGTGAATGCGGCGGATTGGGCGAAGCTCGCGGTGAATGGGCCGGAGAGGCGCTTTGATCGGTTTGCCGAAAGTCCAACGGTTTGATACAGGCACGATGATAAAGATCCGCCAGGCATGCCGTAGCCGACGGTGAGGCTGGGAAAGACGTTACCGACCGGGGTGGAAGCTATCGCTTTATTTGACCTGACCATTCCCCGCAGCGAGCTGTTGGATTGGTCGAGATATCCGCCTGGCAGAAAGCTCTGCTTGATTTTGCTCCCGCTGTAGTATCCCAGCACGGAATATGTATATTTCGGCAAATTGCCTGAGATGCTGAGCGTGGTGTAGTGGATCGCCTTTGCATATTTGGACGACGGCTGATATCGCGTGGACAGATCTGCGCGCCCAGTGTGCAGCGCCGATCCATATTCGAGATGGTGGCCGAGTTCGTAGGCCTGATTGGAGTTGCCAACCGAATCGACGAACATCGTTCCATAGCCCATATTCCCGGTAAGATAGTCGTGCTGCAGGCCGAGGCTGGGGCCTTTTCGAGGGCGAGCATAACCGCCGCTCTCATTGCTGCCTCCTGAGTATCTTAGCTTGACAGCGCTTGCTCGATTTTCTGCCAACTGGCAATAGAACGGCAGATCGACCATCATTCCGTCGTTGGAGGTATAGCGAACCTGTTGGAGAATAGATTGCCTGTCTTTGAAGCTGTATGAGTAATACGGCAGTGTCATCACTTTGGAGTCCCGCACGTATATCGAAGCCTTGAAGAAAAGTATCTTCTGTCTTGGAATCACGGTCAATCGCGAGGATACCAACCAAGTGCTGCCCTGTACATCCGGCAATGGAGCGAACGCGTTAGTGTTAGTTTCCGATGTCGCCGGGTTGACAGGGCGCAGTTTGGCTGCGTCATATACTTTGATTTCCGTATCATCGAAGCGTTCTCGCAGGTATATTCTGTCACTGCGGGTGTCCACGACAAGCTCATCCGCATCCAGACCCGTTTCACCTCTGCGGACAGCCACATTCCCTTGAACGCGGATCAAACCTGTGGACTGGCGCATTTGCAGGCTATCGGCCTCTATTGTCATACCTTTGTAGTCGAGTATTATCCCGCTGCTTCCGATAATCGTATCTCGTTCGACGCAGTATGCCAGCGACCCGCCTGTCATTGAAATTGACGATTCATCGGCTGTTGTCTCTCCGACGTGTGTAGGAGTGGTGAATTCGACCTGCACCGAACCGACCTCGCCGCTGCAAAACGCCTGAACTATGGCGGTTTGCGGGCAGTTGGAAGAGGTTAGGATCCCCGTGGCTCGACCGCCAGTGGTGTAGATTACAGGGGAAACATCCCCGGCAGTAGTCGTCAGACGGACCTCAGCCCCGTCGGCAACCGGGGAGCCTGATCCTTCAAAGACCGTAACCAGAATCTGCGTGTAGCTCTTGCCATCGGCAGGAATATATGGAGTGTTAGCGTCGACCGAAACCAGAGCGGCAGCTCCGGATTGTCCAGCACTCAGTATAAACAGCCCCAACAAGGCTATGCATACTCTGGAGATCGGCATGAGGTTAATAGACTCCTCAGAGAAAAGCGCAAGGCCCGGCAGAGCTTTGCAGTCTGCCGGGCTAATATTCGTCTGCCTACGGCGTTACCGTAAATTGCTTCGTCAGTATAACGTTGCTGCCTGTGCCGCCAGCCGATATCGTGGCCGTTACGGTCCCGTCACCCGGCTCGGTCGGGCTTTCCGCATCCGCGCTTGTCCTCAGCGTAAACGCCGCAACCCCATCGTTGGTTTGATTAGATATCGGTTCCACAAACCCTTTGCTGGTCACAATAGTCACAGGCGTATTGTCAACTACCGGATGATTGTTTATGTCTCTCGCCGTGACGGTTATCGTTGCGCTGCCGCCGGATTTCGCGAGAGTGGCCGGGAATATCTCTATGTTGCAGTTGGCTGCGCTGGGCGCACCAGAGAAAATTATCGTGAGCGGCGCACTTGTCACCCCGCCTGCAGTCGCAGTAACCGTGGCGATTCCGTCTCCGCCACTGCTATCACCAGTGAGCACAGCAGTGGCCTGCCCGGCGTAGGTCTTGGTGACATTGGATATCGAGCCTCGATTGGTCGTGAATGTCACCGCAGTATCATCCGCAACAGCATGTCCATCCGAGGTGGAGACTATTACTATTAGATTGGTTGTGTTGCCGACCACATCAAGGCCGCGAATGTTTTTCTTGGTCGCGTCAAGGCTGACACTGGCGACCGTAGTGGATATGAAATTCACGGTGACATCAGCCTGCAAATCGGCGGCCGGAGACGGAATCGTCGAAGGCTGCCCGGCTGCCAACACCTGGGCTTTGACCGTGGCAACACCCGGCAGGCTCTTAACTCCGCCGGCGTCTTTCGTGACCAGGCTTGCCGTAGCCCGCCCGCCTGTTGTGGTTGCTCGATCAGTGATAGTACCATTACCTCCGCCACCGCCATCAGGCTCTACAGAGAAGTTGACAACGGTTCCGTCGGTCACAGGGTTCCCAGCCGCATCCTTGACATCGGCGGTGATCCTGGCAAAAGAATTGCCGTCGCTGGCAAGAGTATCTTTGTTGCTGGTTACAACGACGCTGCTCGGAGGGCCGGCTTGGATTGTTATGTTCAGGTTAGCGGCACTGTTTGAATAGGTCGCTCTGATCGCCGCTTTACCGGGGGTTTCGCTGGTAAATACAGCACTGGCAACTCCACCGGCGCCGATTGCCGCCGTGTCCGAGATATGGCCTATATTGGTGGTAAATTTGACGTTGCCGGATGCAACCGGGTTTCCGAGGATATCCCTGCAGGTTGCTCTCACGGTAGTCTCGGTTATGGCTCCGCCGCTGCCCACAGCCTGGATCGTTTTGTTGTCAGCGGTCAGCTCAATGCTGGATGTAAAGGAAATCGTAACCTGCTGTGTTTTTCCTGCGCATCTGATCGTAACTTTCGCTTCGGTCGCGGTATCTATGGCTGAATTATAGGTCAGCACCGCCGTAGCCACCCCCGCTACTGTGCGGGTCTGGGTGACGTTCAAGGTGCCGGCGGTGGTTGAAAAAATGGCCGCAGTCCCATCCGGAATCGGCTCACCGTTTGCTTTATCTATCTTAGCCGAAATGGTGGCCGTAGATGTCACGTCGCCATCGGCTGTTGATGTGCTGTTTTTTTGGATGGTGACGGTAATGTCGCTGGCCGATGGGCCTTTACTTCCGCCGCCTCCACCGCTGACAAGTGCAGCAATCAGCCCGATTCCCAGTATCGCGCCAACGACTTTCCATGTGGATGATTTCGATTTGGTGGTTTGTACACTAGTACGCACGGGCGCCTGGTCGCCGGCTTTGACAGTATAGCCGGACTGCAGATCATAGACGCTGATGCGCGAGACCCCCCAGTTTACATCCACGACTCTATATTTAGCAATTTCCTTGCCGTCTCTGAGGACAGCGCCTTCCGCGCCGACTGTTACGCCCTCAGCTTTTCCGGCGTTGATGTGCAAATCCCCTGCAAGATTGGTAAGGCTGGAAATCACAACAGATTCGAGTTTCGGAGTGTCTGCAGCAATCGCCGGCGACATAATTGTCATCAGCATAGCCACTACCAGCATCACCGCTAAACGCCCGGACAGCGTCCTTGTCATCCCTGCTATCATACTATAATTGCCTCCATGTCGGGTCGGTTCAACCATATCAACTCGGCTCCAACCACAGCCATATTGACTGACGAACCTGCGCCGGTGCAAAGTTCCAGCGGCTGCCTGCCAGCGACGTCAGCCGGTCGAGATCGTCAGTAAGCGATACCATTATCGGTTGAGCAGCCACAAAGCAACAGAGTAATCTGTTGAGCAGATTTGTATCTCACTACATACGGACTAATTATGGCCTTATACCTGGTAATCCTGCGTGGTCTACCGGATCAGCGTCTAAGGGCTATCCTAACTCAGGCCGGATCAGTCAAATATCTATCAACCGGCAGGCATTCCGGCATCTCCCCGCGCCGTTTCGATCGCAGCGCCACCAGCAGCGCCTCTGCCGTATCCAGAGATGTGAGGCACGGAATATATCGCTGCACGCTGGCTTTTCGGATCATCGAGGCCTCTTGTTCTATTTTCTTATCCTTGGAAGAGGTGTTTATGAGCAAATCGACTTTAGCGCCGGTTATCAAATCCATCAAATTCTGCTCGCTCGTGCTGGTTATCTTGCCGACTTCAATTGCTTGCACGCCATTTGCGTTAAGATAGTGCGCCGTTCCCTCGGTGGCGTAGACCAAGTAGCCAAGATCATCGACAAAGGCCTTGATTATCGGCAAAGCTTCTTCTTTGTCCTGGTCGGCGATAGTAGCAATCATCCTTCCGCCAATCGGAGCATCAAGCCCGGAGGCGATCATAGCCTTATACAACGCCCGCGAGAAGTCCCTGTCGATGCCCATGATCTCACCGGTGGATTTCATCTCCGGTCCCAAAGATACATCGACCTCCGTCAGCTTTTGGAAACTAAACACAGGCGCCTTGACCGCGAGGCTGCGCTGTTGTTTATATAGCCCCGAGCCATAACCCTGCTCTTTCAGGCTCTTGCCAAGCACAACGTTCGTCGCGACCTGGATCATAGGGACCCCGGTGATCTTGCTGAGATACGGCACCGTGCGGCTGGCGCGCGGGTTTACTTCTATCACCTGCACCTCATCGGCGTCCACCACAAACTGGCAGTTCATCAGCCCACGCACCTCAAGAGCCAAGGCAAGCTTGGTGGCGTTTGTCACAATCTGGTCGATAATATTTTGACTGAGGGTTTGCGGAGGGCATACCGCCATACTGTCGCCGGAGTGCACCCCCGCTCGCTCGATATGCTCCATAATACCGGGGATCAGGCAATCGACGCCATCGGCTATCACATCGACCTCGACCTCCTTGCCCATCACATACCTGTCAACAAGTATCGGCGCGTCAGGATCCGGAGAAATGTCTACAGCATGCTTCATATACAACTCCAGCTCAGCCTGGGTGTAGACGATCTCCATAGCGCGTCCACCCAGAACATAGCTCGGACGAACCAGAACAGGATAGCCGATCTCGTTTGCAACTTGCACAGCTTCTTCTACACCGAAAATGGCCCTCCCGGCCGGCTTCGGTATATCCAATTCGCATAGAATCTTTTCGAACTTGTCTCGATCCTCAGCGATGTCGATGGATTTGAAATCCGACCCGAAGATGGGCACCCCCATAGCATGCAGCGGCTTTGCGAGGTTGATTGCGGTTTGGCCGCCGAATTGCAAAATGACCCCATCAGGCTGCTCGTAAGCTATGACATTCAACACATCCTCAAGAGCCAGCGGCTCGAAATACAAGCGATCGGATGTGTCAAAATCGGTAGAAACAGTCTCGGGGTTATTGTTGATGATTATCGATTCATAACCAGCCTCCCGCAGCGCCCACGCCGAATGAACCGAGCAATAGTCGAACTCAACACCCTGGCCGATTCGGATAGGGCCGGAACCGATCACGATGGCTTTGGGTTTTTTCGACAGAATATCAGTGGCCGATGAACCGATACCCGGCCATTCTTCTGCGCAGCCGGCCTCATCCTGTATCTCGTGTGAAGAATAAAAATATGGAGTCTGGGCCTCAAACTCGGCCGCGCACGTGTCGACCATCTTATAAACCGGCAGCATGCCATACTTCTTTTGGATAAACCGAAGCTGGTTTTCCAGAGCGCCGGTCAAATTCGAGATCACCTTGTCCGGGAAACGCATCGCCTTGGCTCGTCGCAACAAGTCCAGAGTCTGCGGCCGGCCGGCGATCTGGCCGGATGTAAGCGCTCGCATTTCTGCGCTATGGTCGCGAAGCTCATTTTCCACATCCACAATATTTTTGATTTTTTCGATAAACCATATATCGACTCGCGACAGATTAGCCACCCGTTCCGGGGGCATCTTGCGCCTCAACGCCTCTGCTATGAGAAACACTCTTTCATCGGTAGCTTTGACCAGTCCGGCCTCGATCTGCTCATCGCTGATCTCATCTGCATTTTTCAATCTCAGCCAGTGCAGACCAATCTCCAGCGAGCGCACCGCTTTCATCAACGCAGCCTCAAAAGTGCGATCGATGCTCATAACCTCGCCGGTCGCTTTCATTTGAGTGCCGACTGTGCGGTCGGCCTGGTAGAATTTATCGAACGGCCAGCGTGGGATCTTGGCCACGATATAATCTATAGTCGGCTCGAAAGCGGCTTTGGTGGTGCCGGTGACTGCGTTGGGAATCTCGTCTAAATGAAGTCCGGTTGCGATCTTCGCCGCCACTCGCGCTATAGGAAAACCCGTCGCTTTAGAGGCCAAAGCCGAAGATCTGCTGACTCGGGGGTTGACCTCGATAATATAATACTCAAATCCGTTGGGGTTCATCGCGAGTTGGACGTTGCAGCCGCCCTCGATGCGCAGGGCGCGGATTATTTTAAGTGAGGCCGCGCGCAGCATCTGGAATTCTTTGTCTGTAAGCGTTTGCATGGGAGCGACGACGATGGAGTCTCCTGTATGAACGCCCATAGGGTCGAAGTTCTCCATCGAACATATCGTAATGCAGGTATCGTTGGCGTCGCGCATCACCTCGAACTCGACTTCTTTCCATCCAAGCAGGCAGCGCTCTATCATCACCTGGCTCTTGAGAGACAATTTTAGCCCCCGGACGCCAATTTCGATCAGTTCCTCCGGGGTATTCGCCACCCCGCCCCCTGTTCCGCCCAGGGTGTATGCCGGGCGCACGATCAGCGGCCAGGGTGGGTTTTCGTGGATTACCGCTTCGAGTTCTTCGCGTGTCTGGACAATCCAGCTTTCCGGGACAGGCTCCCCGATATTACGCATCAGCGCCCGAAACAGCTCTCTATCCTCCGCGTTCTGGATCGAATCCAAAGGGGTCCCCAGCAGCTCCACGTTATACTTTTCCAACACGCCGGCGTTTGCAAGCTCCACAGCCAGATTAAGCCCCGTCTGCCCGCCCAGAGTCGGCAGAAGCCCGTCCGGCCGCTCCTGTTCAATGACTCGGGTGGCAAACTCGACGTTGATCGGCTCGATGTAGACCTTATCAGCGACTTCTATATCGGTCATGATTGTGGCCGGGTTGGAGTTTATGAGGACGACCGATATCCCCTCCTCGCGCAGCGCTTTGCACGCCTGCGTGCCAGCGTAGTCGAACTCCGCAGCCTGCCCGATAATGATCGGCCCGCTTCCCACAACCATAACTTTTTTCAGATCAACACGTTTTGGCATTAGAACTCCCAGAGCAGATTAAAGTCGGATTCTTCCGGCTGATATTGGATTGAGCGAATGGGCAGGCTCTTGTGGCGCAGGCCCTCTATTGTAGAATCGTTGAGGCTGACATGCGTAACCTCCAACTCATCAGGCATATTCGCAGCGTCAATAACGCTGCCGTGATTTTGCGAAGTGATTGCGATCTTGCCGGTAGTTGTATTTTTAACCGGGTGATTGGCCCCTCTGTGGCCATATTTGAGCTTAACAATTTCCGCCCCCAAAGCGATGCCCAACACCTGATGACCCACACCAAAACCAAAAAGCGGAACCTTTCCCGCCAGATCTCGCGCGGCCGCCACAGGCTCGCTCAGCAGAGCGGCATTGCCAGGGCCTGATGAAAATACAACCACGTCAGGCTTCAGGTTCAGAACTTCTTCGGCAGAGGCGCTGTATGGCAGAATCGTGACCCTGCATCCCTGACTCGCCAGCAAATTGAGCAAGCTGCGGCGCACTCCAAGGTCGATCAATGCAATATGTCGCTTGCACTCGGCTTGTTTGGATTGGTATACAAAGGTTTGATCGGTCGATATTCGCTGTGTAAAATTGATCTCGTCGTATTTTGGGGCGCTGCCTAGCACGGCGGTAAGCTCGGATCGGGTAAGCTCGGCGCTTATCGCGCCCATCATCGTGCCGTTCTTTCTTAAATGGCGAGTGAGCGCACGGGTGTCTATGCCCTGTATGCCGACCGTGCCGCCGAGCATGAGATATTCCTGCAGGCTGAGGGTGGATCGCCAGTTGCTGGGCTGATTGCAGAGTTCCCGAACGATAAGCCCCTCCGGGTGGATGGCGTCGGACTCGTTGTCCTCGTCGTTGACACCGTAGTTGCCGATGAGCGGGTATGTGAAGGTCAACAACTGACCGGCGTTTGCCGGATCGGTGAGCATCTCCTGGTATCCCGTCATCGCGGTATTGAAAACAACCTCACCAATCGCGGTCCCCGCCGCCCCGATAGATTCGCCCTCGAACGTCGTCCCATCTGCTAGTATAAGAATGGCTTTCAAAAGATACTCCGATCACGCAAATTGATTTTGAGTAATGAACTCCGCCACTTTTGAGCGCATTTTCGATTCGACTTTGCCCGCATCCACCAATACATCCAGAATCTCGCTGAGTGTGCCGAGGCAATGCAACCGGTAGCCAGCGCCAGCGAGGATTTTGTCCCCGCCCTGCTCGCGATCCAGGATAATCAACACGTCATTTACCACTAAACCCGCCTCAGCGAGCGGGGCTATGGCCTCGATCTTCGACGCCCCGTCGGTTATGATGTCGTCGATCACCAAAACCTTGTCGCCCGCGCGATATTCTCCCTCGATGAGTTTTTTGGTGCCGTAGTCTTTGGCCTCCTTGCGAGGATAGATCATCGGAATCCCTCCGGCCAGACTCGCTGCCACGCCCAACGGCAAACCGGCATAGGGTATACCAGCGATCCGGTCGCATCCAATTTGAGCGGCTCTTTTGGCTAACGCCTCGCCGATCTCTTTCAGCAGCACAGGCAGGCCAACGAGACCACGAAAATCGCAATATACCGGTGAGATAATCCCGCTTTTGAGCTTGAACTCTCCGAATTTGATACACCCGGCGTCGAATATTTTCTCGTATAATTCGTTCATATGCCGAAACCTTTCCTCACTGTGCCGGTGAGACCAATTGGCCGGAGACTATCGTCTTTACGGCTTTGCCCGTTAGCTGCGCGCCTTCAAATGGAGTGTTTCTCCCCATAGATTTGAACTCGCCAGACCGCACCACTACGCTTGCGTCGAGATCAATGATCGTAACATCCGCCACAGCCCCATCAGCCAGGCTTCCCGCCTCGATCCCAAGAATCTTCGCGGGTTCTATTGTCATCCTGGCAATGGCGTCGTTTATGGATAATGCACCGGGTTTTACGAGATTGGTTATCACCAGCGGCACGGCGGTTTCCAGCCCCACAATCCCAAACGCCGCATACTGCATCTCGACCTGCTTATCTTCGAGCGAATGCGGGGCGTGGTCGGTTGCAATAGCGTCGATCGTCCCATCCGCCAACCCTTCTTTGATCGCCTCGATATCTGCTTGGGTTCGCAGAGGAGGATTGACCTTTGCATTTGTGTCGTAGTTGCAAAGAGCGTCGTCGGTCAAGGAGAAATATTGCGGCCCCGTTTCGCCGGTGACTGGTATTCCTTTGCTTTTGGCCCATCTGACGGCTGCGATCGATTCCGCGGCGCTAATGTGTTGAATATGCAATCGGCAGCCGGTCAACTCGGACAGCAATATGTTGCGCATCACCATAATCGCCTCAGCTTGCCTCGGCCACGGTCTGAGACCGAGGATGGTTGAGTTGAGACCCTCGTTCATCACCGCGTCACGGGTGAGGGATGTATCCTCGCAATGCGCCAGCACCGCCACATCGAACATGCGGCTATACTCCATAACCCGCCGCATCAAATCAGCGTTTTGCACGGGATATGCATCGTCGGATATAGCGACCGCGCCGGCTTCGATCATATCACCGATCTCGGCCATCTCGATACCCTCATTACCCTTGGTCGCCGCCCCTGTTGTGTGAACATGCACATCGGCGCGACGCCCTTCACACAATACGTAATCCACCACCGCGCGATTGTCTATGGCAGGTTTGGTGTTCGGCATGCCGACTATTGTAGTGAACCCGCCCGCAGCTGCGGCTTTGGCAGCGGTTGCTATGGTCTCTTTGTGCTCATAACCAGGCTCTCGCATATGGACATGCATATCAATAAGCCCCGGAGCCACAACAAGCCCAGCACAATTGATAGTCTGTCCTTCCTGGTTTTGCGGGACCTCTTGATTCCAAGCTATCCGGCCGTCGACTATCAACAAATCGCCGACCTTATCTATATTTTGCGACGGATCGATAATCCGACCGCCCTTAAGCAGCAGCCACACTCGCCCCACCTCCCATCAAAAGATACAACAGCGCCATCCGAACCGCCACCCCGTTAGTCACCTGATCTGTTATGACTGCAAACTCACCATCCGCCACATCCGGGGTGATCTCGATCCCGCGATTCATCGGCCCAGGGTGCATCACCAGCACATCCGACGCGCATCTGCGCAGTCGCTGCTTGTTGATCCCGAAGAACCTGGAATATTCTCTCACGCTCGGGAAAAACCCGCGATCCATCCGTTCGAGCTGGATTCGCAGTATGTTGACCACATCGGCGCCTTCAAGCGCCTCATCGAGGTTAGTAAACTTCTGCACCGGCAGCTTATCGAGTTCGGCTGGCAGCAGCGTGTTAGGCCCGCAGACCCTCACCTGTGCGCCCATATGGCTCAATCCCCATATATTGGAGCGAGCAACTCTGCTGTGCAAGATATCGCCGATCACAACAACTCTGAGACCCTCAAGTCGCAGCTTATTTTCCTGTATCGTGAGCATATCGAGCAGGCCCTGTGTAGGGTGTTCGTGCAGCCCGTCGCCGGCGTTTACAACGTGCGATTTGACGATTTGTGAGGCAAAATGCGAGGAGCCGCTGGCGGAGTGCCGAATGACGAAAAGATCAATACCCATCGCCTCGAGGGTGAGCAGGGTATCCTTGAACGATTCCCCTTTATTGACCGCCGATCCCGCCGCAGATATACTGGTGGTGTCGGCGCTCATGATCTTTGCGGCAAGCTCGAAACTGGTGCGGGTGCGGGTGCTGTTTTCATAAAACAACGTGCAAATCGACTTGCCCCGCAAAATCGGCACCTTTTTGACCGGCCGTGTCAATATTTCCTTGTATGACGACGCGGTCTCGAGGATCAGCCGGATCTCAGCCGCGCTCATATCTTGTAGTCCCAAAATATCTTTACGTTGAAGCTGCATATCGATCCTCAGTCTTCCGCCACATCTTCTTTTGTGATCATCACGGCGTCTTGTCCGTGGGTCTCGATCCATTGAACCTGCACGCTCTCTCTGCGCGCAGTGGGCAGGTTTTTGCCCACATAATCCGCCCGAATCGGCAGTTCACGATGTCCTCTGTCGATGAGCACAGCGAGTTGTATAACTGCAGCTCTGCCCAGATCCATAATCGCATCGAGAGCGGCTCTCGTTGTTCGGCCCGTATACAATACTTCGTCGACAAGGATCACGTTTTTGTTGGCCACATCAAACGGAATCTCGCTGGCCGAGATAGTTCGCGCCGTGCGAGTCGCGAAGTCGTCCCGATACAGGGCGACGTTCAGGCTGCCGACCGTCAACTCGACACCTTCGATCTCACCAAGCAGCTTAGCAAGTCTCTGCGCCATAGGCACACCCCGGCTCTGAATCCCAATGATGACCAAGTTTTGGGCGCCCTTGTTGCGTTCGAGAATCTCGTGGGCGATTCTGCGCAGCGCCCGTCTGATCTCGCCTTCATCCATCACTTTCGTCGTATTTTCCGCCATATCCCCTCCGGTCCTCGTCGGTTCTATAACCCCGTATTTGACAAAAAAGCCTTCCTGCCGCGAGTTGGCAAGAAGGCCCATATGTTGACGCACTTTGGCACGTATCTCTCTTCACTTAACCTTGCCAGCCTCGCGGGGCTGAATTAAAGGTGACTTCCAAATTTTTGTAATTATAAGCCTTGTCCGACAAGCTGTCAATCAATTTTTTTATTGAATTGAACCGCCGCCAGTTGGGCTTGTCGCGCCCGGTCGATGGAGGTTGCCAGTATCCGCGCGGCCTCCTGCGGACTGTGGAATCCCATCCCGTTTTCGGAAGAAACAAAGTCCCATCTGAGTTGCGCTGATCGGTATAGCTGATACGCTTTTGTCAGATCGGCGCTGGTGGCCCCGGCCTGTTTCGCGGCTTTTATGGCGTCGATTGCATCGATCAAAGCAACCTCGGTATCTTTCAGCAATCCGGCGGTGCGATCCTGAATCAGCGCCACTCGGTCACGCAGGTCTTTTTCGCTCCTCTGATGGCATACCTTGCAGGCTCTCATACCGGCGAGCAGCGGGCTGCGAACCTGATGATCCGTATATTTGGAGTCACCGCTTTTTATTTTGGCCATATGACAATCGGCGCACGAAACGCCGGATTTAGCGTGTATGCCGGTGCTCCACATCTCGAGATCGGGGTGCTGAACCTTGAGTATCGGCCCACCAGTCTCGGCGTGAGTCCAATCGGAGAAGCCAACCTCATTATAATAATTTTCGATGTCGTCGATTGTGAGGCCGTTTTTCCACGGAAAAGTGAGGAGTTTGTTTTCGCCTTTGAAATAGTATTCGCTATGACACTGCCCGCACACATAACTTTTCATCAGTTGTTGGCTGGCATTGGTAACATCGACCCCGCGCTGCGCCATTCCTTCGATAAAAGCCCGCCTGGATATTCTCAGCTCCATAGTATCAGGATCGTGGCAATCAACACAACTGGTGCCGTGGTGCAGCTTGCCGGACAACTCTTTGAGCGGAGTCTTGCAGAATGTCTCCCAACCCATCTGCTCGATAAGCTCGGGGGCTTCAGAGGCGTGGCAATTGGCGCAGGCTCCCGGCTGGCTGGCGACCTCTACTCGTTTGGATGTCTGCTGGTCGATCAGGGCATAGTAGTGCCCACGCTCTTCATTGTATTCAACCGCAAACGCATATCCCGCATAGAGACGCTTGAGAGACGGGTCCCGCTCCAATTTGTCGAATGGTTTCGAGCCGCCATACGGGGTGGAATCGGTGTCGATCGCAGTTTTTTTGAACGACGCGAATTGATCCGGAAAATTATTGCCGATAATCGCTGGGTCCAGTGCAGCAGCGAGCACAACTGCCGCAGCAATCGTAAGCAAAACAACGTAGCCAGACCATTTTGGCATGTGCAATCTGGACATAATCCGCCTCCAACCATAAATACATTAAGCTATTGTAGCAGAGCTGTCAGAGTTGTGGAAGGAATTTAAGAAATAACTGGCGGAGGCGAGAGGATTCGAACCCCTGGGACTTTCGTCCAATGGTTTTCAAGACCACCGCCTTAAACCACTCGGCCACGCCTCCACAGTGCCTACACAATTATATGTTGCGCATCCGATCCGGTCAAGGCGGCAAAACAGATATTTGCGGAGCTAACCTATACTATTTCCTTTTACGCTTGATCCCAGCCCACATCGCGCCGCAAAGACCGAACAGAAGCGCCGCAACCGTGCCGGGTTCAGGAACCATGCCCAGTGTCAGCCCGCCAGCCGGCAAGCCAGCCGACATAGCCGAATCGACTACGTCGTAAAACGCCGGAGAATCGTAAGAAAAGTTGACGGTAGTGCCAAGTGGCAAATTCACATACCAATAGATGGAATTATCACTTTGAGCTGCCGTAAAATCGTAGTCACACCACTGATTCGTGAATGGCATGTCATAATCATTGGCGACGCTGAACGAAGTCAGCAATTGGCCGGCAAATGCCGCGCTATCATATATGAGTTCATAAGCGTAATGATATGTGCCATCCAGATTTGTCGTCACTGTCGCAGTGAGTTGATTTGAATATGGCCGACTCCCGGTGCGAAAAAGATTACTTATATATGGATTATCGGTCACAGCCCAAGCCTGGGCAATTGTGATGCTCGCCAACACGAGAATCAGCCCAAATACAAGGGCTAGTTTAGATTGTCTGCTCATACTATCCCTCCAAACACTCAGAACTTACCTCGAAAAAGAATGCTGTGCCGCCGCTCATTCACGGCGGCCAAAAAACTATTCTATTTGCGGCGTTTCAGGATCATCGGAACCACCCCAGCGGAACCGAACAAAACAACCAGCAAACTCGCTGGCTCGGGAATGACATCACCCATGACAAGGGTCAAACCCTCGGCATAACTCCCACCGTCAATCACAATCGCAAACCCCTTAACATCCAGCATGGGCGCATATGCGGATTTATAGCTGAACTGGTGTTGATCGTTCGGCCTGATCTCGCCGTGTTTCCAATCAAGAAAATGATCTGACCCGTCCTCCGGGCCCTGGAATATCTTCACACCAATAACAGGAATATTATTCGCATCATAGAAATCAACGCGGTTAGGATTCTCAAGCGAGAACGTATGAACCGCCGAAGTGCCGGTTGTATAGGTCAGCTCGTACAAATATGTGTAAATATTGTCTACTCCACGAGTAACCGTCGCCTTGCAAGTGAGACTACCAACTGTTCCGTCGCCGGTGAGCGTGTCGGTCGATTCAGCAACAACAACATCAGCCGATGCAACGACACCCGCCGCCAACAAGATCATCGCCGCAACTAATATAATTACGCGATTTGAAGCCATTATTCTCCTCCTTAACAGTGCTTATATATAGCAAGCGGCCATGCGGATCACACCAACTCCCACGGCTTGCGTCCCCTCGCTACATTTTATCGCATATTACCCCCAGGACCCAGGATTGTCAAGGCCATTATTAACATTATCTGGTTTATTTTCGACGACTATCTTATATCGTCCTGCTGCCTGGGCTTGATTGTTCGTATGATTTTGTCGCCCACCAACTGGCAGCTGCTGATACCGGTCACGATGACGAAGCTGCCGACAGCCGGTTTGATCAGATTTCTGGATTTTACTCTCAAGCCGACGTGACTGTTGCCATCATCCAAACGGCTTCCATCGTCAATATAAAAGAAGTCCTCGTGGTCCGCTCCGACATAAGTGACGCAGCCCCAGGTTTTTATCAGCAAGCCCTGGTTGCGCAGCCCGATCCCCCCTGTGATACCAGGGGTGTGCCGGGTGGCGTCGCCACCGCCGACGGTTTTGTTGGACATTGCCCTCGGGGCGGGAAGTGTCAACACTGAATTCTCGATTATTACCGACTCAGCCAGAATACTTCTTTCGCCCTCATCTGTGATCAAAGACCCGTAGATGCTCACAATGTCACCCGCATCCACCGCTCCATCCCATATCACTCTGATGCCGCTGGCCCCGTTGAATTCCTGCACATAAAATTCATTTGAACCCAAATCGGCCGTACCCGCCATCACAACTTTATCGGCGCACCACACACCCTGCCCGTCGTCACATCCGAACGCATCCGCTATCACGCGAAGCGCGGATACCGGGTTTGCTATCTGCACTCTGGCAGATGCCCAACTTTCAGACTCCACCGGCCCGGCCTGCACTGCCCTGGCCTCTATTGCATGAGTCCCGACATAATATTGCGTCGTATCCAGCGGGACACTGTAGGGAATGCTATAACTCACACCCACGGGAGCGCCGTTCATATAAAACTCGACCTTAGCGATGCCTTTCGGGTCGACGGCCGTGGCTTGGAGTTGTGCAAGCCCGGTCAAAGGTTCGTCCGGAACCACAATGCTGACTTTCGGGGTTGTTGCATATGCAGCCATCAGCGGGTCTCCCACTACAACTGATTTCCAGAACAGCATCGGGCAGGCGGCGTAGAAACTCTCGGCCAAAGTAAACCCCTGCATATACATCTTAAACAGTATATCCGGATAGGTCACGTAGGCCATATATGGCTCGGATACGTGGCCGCATACCCCGCAAGCGCCCTGCGCGATAAGATCAGCCACAAGAGATTGCCCGTTTGGGTTGTCAAAAAAAGTGCGCCCGCTGCTGGAAACGTAGGAGTCTGCAATCGACCCAGGGGCGAACATATTGCTCGTATATGCGGCTCTTGAATAAGACGGGTCATTGCTGCCCCAACTGAAATAACCCATCAGATTTTCACCGTCGGACAGAAACCTCGACGTATCATCGAATATTGTTGGGATTCCGTTTTGCATAAGCCAATTGTTGGCATCGCCAATTCGTTGATTCAACGCGAGACTCGAGCCTGCCGGATTAGCGCCCAAGTATTTCTGATCCAACATCACCGGACCGCTCGGGGAAGACGCGTCGAGGCCGCGATCTATCATCGCCAGAACATCGCTAGTGGTGTAGCCGTCGAGCCTGGTGACCAGATAGAGGTGTCTGCCATAGAAATTGGTCTGATGAGAAAAAGCCGTAGGGTTCGGGTTCCAGTATAACGGGCCGTACGGATTTTCAAAACAAGATGTAATATCCAGTTCACCGATACAGGTCAGCATGCTGGTTACGGACAGCGGGCCGGTCGACAAACCATATTCCACCCGCAGTGGAGTGCCTTTCGTAAGCACGATATAGTCGATTTTATCTGAGATGGCAGGGTTTTGAAGGCTTCGTCTGATCGGCGCAAGGACATTGGTTTCATATTCGACGCGGCTCACGGTTTCGCTGGTCGAGCACCTGATTCGGCAGCGATTGCTGTATGGGATGCCTCGGGCGGCGGCATAGTAGTCAGCGATTTCTATGGAGGCAGGGCTATGGATGTTCTCGACAACCAGCACATTACGTGCCGAGCCGCCGCCATAGACGCACGTGACAGGCGACAATAGCACAACCGATGAGATAACAATCTTCCACAACCCAGTGAGACGGAAAGCAGGCCGAAACACTTCTGCGCCCCCCAGTATTCGTATCCGGCTTCATGAAGAACCGCTATAATGTGGAACACCCGGCGGACAAGACGTCGAACCAAAATGCACGCCAGCTTGCACTGAGTTATATCCTCACTGACAATATTTGTCAATGGGTGCGCCTGGTGGAATACCGGATCCAAGCTGCGGAAAACGCAAAAGTAAGCAGGAGAGCGGTCAGAGGAATCGGGGAGGGGCTGACCAAATCGGCGATCACATCCAACGCCCCAAGTGGTGGTTTAACCCCTAAAGAGCGCATCACCAAAGCGGCCACTACGAGCCTGCCGCCGATGGCGCCGACCAGCATAGCGATAACGACCGATATATTGCACCCAATAGAGCATCGTCGATCTGACGCCCGTAGTATCATCTCACCGCACAAAACACCATATCCCGCTGAAATAAACAACACCGACCAGCCGAGCAATCCTACAGCCCACCCCGCCACCGCCCCGCATATTACTGCGACAATAATCGTCGCTAGACTTGTCGATGGCGAAGCCACGCCCCGACGAGCGTCGTTGGGGGGCTTTTGTGGAAAGTTTGCATCGTTTTTATGAGGTTTCATGTAGCTTGAGTATAACAATGCGGCACAACCAGGTCAATAATCAGCCCGGTATGTTATCCCACGTGTCCGGCAGAAAATCGGTCGCAAGAGCCAACTCATTAGCCACCTTTTCCTTTATAAGCACGACGCTCGTGCCCTGCGGGCCTGTGCTGAGAAGGATGCGGTCGCTGACTTCGAGCATTATCGAATAACCCAGACCCAACGACGGCTTCGTCGAGAACCCCCTGAACAGCACGGCGCGTGGTAAGATGAGTGACTCAATTCCGGAGCCTTTGTCGGAAACAACCACCCACACGGTGTCATCATCGTGCCCAACATGCACTGTGCCGTGTTTGCCGTGTTTAATTGCGTTAGTCAACGCCTCCCCGATGCCGACCAAAAAACCATCCAATCTATCTTCTGTCAATCCATACTCAGCCAATTTCGACGCAGTTTGACGACGCGCGGCACCGACGTGCGATGTCTCCTCAACTTCGAACATATCAGATGAACGAATTATGTATGGCTCGACATCAACATTATCGCATATATTGAGCTTGCCGCCGGTTACGCTGAGGATGGTTTCGCGATAGAAGACTCTCTTTTGCCTGTCGAGTTCCTGTTCGAGTTTTCGTCGGCTTTCTTCGGCTTGTTTACGTTCCGTAATATCTCGGGCTATCGCCTGTATGAGAACCTCGCCATGCTGTTTATAAGCTACAAGGCTGATCTCGCAATCGACCAATGCGCCGTCCTTTTTCTTGTGTACCCATTCCAGCCTCTGCGCCGGCGCGCCGGGTTGAGCTTTGATAAGCCTGATAGCCTCCTCGCTTGATGATTTGCCGTCAGGTTGGTATTCCGGACTTATATCGCCCGGAGTTTTGCCCAGTACGTCATAAGGCGCATATCCCAGAGTTTGTGTCACGGCAGGGTTCATAGATATAAACGTCCCGGTGTCGGCGGACAGCACGAAAACCATATCCGGGCTGTGCTCGAAGAGCCGTCGATATCTCTCTTCATTGTCCTGCAGCGCCTCGGTGTATCGTTTGCGTTCTGTTATATCCCACAGCGAGCCGATAACCGCCGGCCTGCCTTGGTAGTCCATAACCGCCGTATGCACCTCGACGTCGATGGGGGTTTCGTCGATGCGTTGTGCTTTGAACGCATAACGCATTGTTTTTGTTTCTCCTGAGAATCGTTTTCGCAGATTTTCGGCCACCATGACCCTGTCTTGTGGGGCTACGAACTTGAGCGGAGGCTGGCCCAGCATATCGACCTGCTTCGCTCCGAATATTTCGAGAAAACGAGGATTGACGTATACGAGGTGATCATCCTGGATCATATAGACCCCAACCATCGTCTCTTCGACCAGGCTTCGATATTTGGATTCGGCTTCGTGAAGCGCTTGCTCGGCTTTTCTGCGCTCGGTAATGTCCTCATAAGTGCCGAGCACACCGATTACTTCTCCTTCGGCGCTGTGCAGAGGTATTTTATTGGTATCGACCCACGATATATGGCCATCCGGTCGACGCTGGCTTTCAATGATGTTGAGAACGGGTTTATCTTCATCGATCACCTGACGATCCCACTTGCGGTATGATTCGGCTTCGTTTTTTTCCCAGGCCAGATCATAGTCCGTTTTGCCCACTATGTGCTCGGGCGATCCTACCCCCGCTGCTTCGGCAAAGTTGTCATTACATCCCAGGTAGACAAGATTGGTGTCCTTCCAAAACACGTATTGCGGGATATTTTCGAGCACCAATTCGAGCATTTTTCTAGACTCTGTAAGAGAGACATTTGCGATGTATCGCTCGGTGATATTTCTTACGATGACGATGATCGTGCCAGTCGAAATCAGCATCATCCTTGCTTCGAAGTGTTTCTCCGTGTCCTCGATTTTCAACGTGTATTCGAGTGAGACTATTGACTGGGTGTGCTTTAATTCGGCTATGGCTTCGGCAAATTGCCTGCCCACATCCTCCGGCAATACGTCTTGCATCCTCTTATTCAAGAACTGTCCAGGCGGCTGGTAAAGCTCAGCTTCGTCGGCTGCGTGACACTCGAGTATCTTGCCGTCCGTATCCAGCCAGAAATAGACGTCCGGAAATGCGTGCAAAATACTCTCGCGTTCCGAAAATGCTTTGCGCAGTTGTTCTTCGATTTGTTTGCGGGTGGTGATGTCGCGGTCTATTCCCCGATAGCCTAAAAAATCGCCGTTGGAAAAGATCGGCTCGGCGCTCGTTTCGATAGTCAGAACGTGTCCATCACGGTGCAGCATTCCGGTTTCCAGCATCACGACGGGTTTTTTGTCCCGCCTCGATTGTTCAAAGATCTCGCGGATGTGCTCGACGCCATCCGGCGGCATTAGATCGAATATGGATTTGCCGATCATCTCCTGCGGGTCATAACCAAACATTTCTTTGGCTCGCGGGCTAGCATAGGTATAAATAAAATTGGCGTTGATCTGCCAGACCCAGTCGCTGGTTTTCTCGACAAGGTCACGAAAGTTACGTTCGCTTTCGGCAAGCGACTCGCGGGCCAACACCTCATCAGTGGTGTCGGCAGCGTTGACCAGCAGCGCGAACTTCCCCTTGTAGATTAGAGGCGAAATGCGCAGTTCGTAGTATCGAACCTCACCACTTTTTGTAATCCCCCTGGCCACAAACTCGGTAGATACGTCCTCCCCCGCCAATCGACGGTTCTGATGATCTAGCAGCCAGGCTATATCGTCAGGGTGGACATATTTCCAGATCGGCGTGCCGAGCACCTCGCTTTCAGTGTACCCCATCAGCTCGCAGAGACCCTGATTGACATAAACCAGGATGTTGTCGAGCAAGACAAACACTCCCGTCTGGGAATGCTCCAGCACTTGCTCGGCGAGATGCAGTCTATCGAGGTGATCGGTGATATCTCTGGCGACTCCACGCAAGCCGGCGGGTTTACCATTGCCCGATATCGGAACACAACTTACCGCCAGAGTTTTTGTGTCTTTGTTTTTTGTATAAAAATGGGTGTGTATATTTCTGAGGGCACGTCCTTCATCGAGTGCGCTTCGCATCAATTCTATGCAGCGGTTTTTATCTTCCCCGGGCACAAAGTCAAGTAAGGGTCGCCCGATTATTTCCTGCACGTTATAGCCGAGCGTGTCGGATACTATATTGTTAGAATATGTAACGATGCCCTCCTGATTGATCTCCCAAATCCAATCGGGGACATGCTCGATTTTGTCTTCGAATATTGGGTTTTTGTCGGACTGTGCCATTATATTGTGTGGACGATATCCTCAATTAATTGCACATTTCTCTGCTTGCTTCCTGCCTGATTTTATACCCCAAGTCGAAACATATCAATCTCATCAAATAAATTTTCACACATGCTTTTGTCGGCCTTGGTACGTGTGAGCCAATGAGGGTGCGGGTAACCCGTACATGATTGCCGTGACATATTACGATGCGGCAATCGAGCTACATATCAAAAACACCGAACCGGCGCATTGGCGTTGGCCAGGTAACGGCGAGGTACTTAAATGCAGTACTACCCGGATTTTGAACAAGAAGATGCGCAGATCGGCCTGGTCAGGTTAAGCTGTGTAACATATCAGTTGGCGGATGGACAGCCGGATGCAATGGGTTGGCAAGTTGCGGATATGGAAGGGGTCATATTTGGGACTGTTTCCGACATGCTTGCCGACGCAGGCAGTGGGCAAATCGTATTCGTTGCGATCAAGGATGAAGAATCGCACAAGGTGTCGCTTGTTCCCGTGGAGGGGATGTATCTGGACATATCCCATGCTCTCGTTGTTGTGCCTGCCTTGGAGTCGGATGTTCTCGACAGCCCCGACTTCACAGAAAACGTGGTCGATGTGATGCCGTTTGTGGAGTATTGGCTGAATTTGGCGAGGGCGCAGTCCGGATGATTATTGCGGCCGGGGGCGGCGCTGTCGCCCCTTTGTTTTCGGCCATTACAACATCGGGCAAGGCACAAATAGAATTGGCAGTGTCGATACGGCGGCCTTTCATTATTACATAGCCTGTTTTCTTTCTTCGCCCTCACCCTAACCCTCTC
>LSQX01187417.1_pt4 | contig 54888 bp, 58 predicted proteins | sample 654561 | NCBI WGS metagenome assembly LSQX01 (sample SAMN04489861, study PRJNA283612) | anaerobic digester metagenome | isolation source: 4 biogas reactors fed with cattle manure at either 37C or 55C with and... | place: Denmark: Kongens Lyngby | collected 2014 | reverse complement strand
AAGGAAAAGTCGGCGATGTGCATCGTGCCGCCCCGACCTAAGCAGTAGCCCGTGCGGCGGCCGAAGATCTCCGCCATGGCCCGGTCAGGATCAGCCCCTTTGGCGAGCAGATGACCATGCCCCCGGTGGGTGCTGGTGATGAAATCGTCCTCCCTTAAGTTGGCGCAGGCACCCACCGCCACCGCTTCTTCGCCGATGTACAAGTGGGCAAAGCCGGGAATCTTGTTCTTGAGAAAGCAGTCGTATACCTGCTCCTCAAAACGCCGGATCTGAAGCATTCGCTCCAGCATCCACAACTTCTTTTCCTTGCTCAGTTCCATACGTCTCCCTCCTGCCAATCTCGATTCTACCAACTACCCCCAAGTATGCGCTCAGCATTCTGGGTTAATATCATTTCCTTTTCCCTATCGGTCAAAGGCAAAGAGAGGAATCCCTTGAGGGCCTGGTCGAGGCTGTGCATGGGATAATCGCTCCCGAAGACCACCCGTTCGGCTCCATGGGCGCGGATAAGCTGCACCACCCGTTCCTCGGGCAAGTAGCCGATCACGCTGGAGGTGTCCAGGTAGCAGTCTTGACCAATGAGGCAGTCCGCCTCATCCCACATCAAGAAGCCCCCCAAGTGGGCGCCCACAACTTTGAGGCGAGGGAATTGTTTGAGTAACCGGGCAAGTCGCTTAGGACTTGCCCAATCATTCTTTTGCTGCCACGCCTTGCCGAGATGAACTAGAACGATGAAGCGTCGATCGATTAGTTCATATACGGGGAATAATTTCTCCGCGTCGATGGAAAACCCTTGTAGTTCGGGATGGATCTTGATGCCGACCAAACCCATTTCTTCCAAGAAGTCTAATTGTTCTTCCAGCTGGGGAAAGTCGGGATGGATGGTCCCGAAGGCTACTTCCCCTGCACCCTGCATCGACACTGCCCATTTATTCGCCGGGATAACTTGTTCGGGCTTAGTCGCCGCCGTATGGACGACGCAACACCCGATGCCAGCAGCATCTTTTTGACGCAAAAGTTCCCCCAGAGTGCCGCTATTGGTGATCTCAGCTCCATAGTAGGAAGACAGGTTCTGGACCACTTTACCCGCAATGCTGTCGGGAAACGCGTGGGTATGGAAGTCAATTATGCCCGACACCGACTCTTCCCTTCCCCCTATGCCTTCTTCGCCACTACCCTTTGGGCCGCCTCGACGATATGGTCGGCGGACAGACCATAAGCCGCAAACAACTGCTCCGGATCGCCAGACTCGCCGAACACGTCCCGCAAGCCAATCCTGGCCATGGGCACCGGACTTTCCTCCGCTAGGATCTCGGCGACGGCGCTGCCAAGACCGCCAATGATGTTATGGTCTTCAGCGGTGACGATGGCTCCCGTCTCTTTGGCGGCAAGCAAGATCGCGTCCTTGTCGATTGGCTTGATGGTGTGGATATCAAGCACCCGGGCGGTGATGCCTAAGGCAGCCAACTTCTCCGCGGCCCCAATCGCCTTGGCCACCATGACCCCCGTTGCCACCAAAGTCACATCTTGGCCATCTTCCTTGACCCAGATGCCCTTGCCCAGTTCAAAGGAAGGATCGGCATCGTAGACCGGGGGCACCGGGTTGCGGGTCAGGCGCAGGTAAGCGGGACCAGGCCGATCCAAGATGGCCTTTAAAGCCAAGTAGGTCGTTCGGGCATCGGCCGGCTGCACCACCGTCATGTTGGGAAAGGAGCGGACGATCCCGATGTCTTCCGTCCCCTGGTGGGTCACGCCGTCGCCGCCCACGTGCAGACCGCCGTGGCTGGCGATCACTTTGACATTGAGATTAGGATAGCAGATCATGGTCCTGAGCTGCTCACACGCCCGCATCGCAGCAAAGACGGCATAAGTGCACGCCACGACCGGCTCCCTAACGGTGGCCAATCCCGCGGCTGCGGTCATCAAGTTTTGCTCGGCAATACCAAAGTTGATGAGCCGATGGGGATACTTTTGCTGGAAGGCAGAGGTAAACATGGCCTTGCCTAAGTCAGCCCCCAAGACCACAAAGTCTTCCCTTTCCGCCCCCAATGCCAAGAGGGCTTCACCAAAGGCTTGTCGTGTGGCCATTGGTTTGGTCATGAGATCAGCCCCCTTTCTTCATCCAGCTCAGCCATGGCTTGTTCGAACTGGGCCTCGTTGGGCGCAGCTCCATGCCAACCCACTTGATGCTCCATGTACGAAACGCCCTTGCCCTTGACGGTATGGGCAATGATGGCTACCGGCGTTGATGTCTTGCGCGCCCGTTCGCAAATGCTCAAGATTTCTTCCATGTCATGGCCATCTATTTCGAAGACAGTCCAGCCAAAGCTTCGCCACTTGTCCACGAGGGGCTCCACCCCGACGACCTCGCCTAAGGTTCCATCTAGCTGCAATCCGTTGTAGTCGATGATGGCCACCAGGTTGTCCAAGCGGAACTGGGCCGCGGCCATCGCCGCCTCCCAAACCAATCCTTCTTGGAGCTCGCCATCTCCCAGCAGGACATAGACGTTGAAGTCCTGCCCGTTGAGCTTGGCCCCGATGGCCATCCCCAGACCCGCCGACAGGCCATGTCCCAAAGAACCCGAGGTCATGTCCACCCCCGGGGTTTTGTTCATGTCAGGATGTCCTTGCAAAATAGATTCATGCTGCCGCAAGGTCCAAAGCTCCTCCCGGGGGAAGAATCCCCGATGAGCTAGGGCAGCATACCAGGTGGGACAGCCATGTCCCTTGGACATGATGAACCGGTCCCGGTCAGGCCAATCGGGCCGCTTTGGGTCAAGGCGCATCACAGCGAAATACAGGGCGGTAACCAAGTCCACACAAGAGAGAGACCCTCCAGGATGACCGGCGTTGGCCCGGTAGATCATCTCCACCACATCCCGGCGGATCTGGTTGGCCATAAGCTTCAAGTCCTTCACCTTTCCTCGATGCTGACAAGCCACACACAACCCTCCCTTTAATCACAAAAATGGGCGGGGACCAGCCCCGCAGCAACTTGTCCACCCAAGATTCATACAATTCCTTCGCCTTCGCCTCGGCCCATTCCTCCTTGTTCAGTCGAATTATTGCCAGCTTTTACAGCTCATCGGGCAGCTCCCGCAACTGGGCCAGGGTGAAGACCGGTCCATCGACACAGATATACTTCCCACCGATGTTGCAGCGTCCACACTTGCCAATCCCGCATTTCATCCTCTTCTCCAGGGTGGTAATGATCTGATCATCGCTGTAGCCGAGCTTGGCCAACGTCAGCAAGACGAACTTGATCATGATGGGCGGTCCGCAGGTGATGGCAATGCGTCCTTGGGGATCGGGATTTAGCTCCTCCAAGAGCTTGGTCACCACACCTACCGGGCCGTTCCATGTTTCGTCCCCCACATCGACGGTGGTCCGCACCTGGACCCCCTCGATCTTGGGCCATCGCTCAAAGAGCTCATCGGTAAAAACCAGATCCTGGGGCGAGCGGGCCCCGTAGATGATGTCCACCTGGCCGTAATCGGCCCGGTTATCCAGGCAGTAATTGATGAGCGACCGCAAGGGAGCAAGGCCAATTCCTCCCCCGATGAAGAGCAAGTCCTTGCCCTTAAGCATCTCTACGGGAAAACCGTTGCCGTAGGGTCCTCTCACGCCCACGGCCTGGCCGGGGGCTAGCTTGTGCAAAGCTTCAGTGAGAAGGCCCACCCGTTTGATGCTAAACTCCATATCCGCCTGGGTCGGGCTAGAAGTGATGGAAAACATCGCCTCCCCCACGCTAGGCAGGGATACCATGGCGCACTGGCCAGGCATGTAGGTGAAGGGGAGACCCTTTTCTCCCCGGATGGTGAAGGTCTTCACATCGGGAGTCTCCTTGCGCACCGCGACAACCTTAGCGATTTGGGGGATCAACTCGTTTGTCATTTCGCCATCACTTCCTTTGCTTGGGCCATAAACCTACTGATATCCATGTGGACGGGGCAATGCTGCAGACAGCGCCCGCAGCCCACACAACCGAACTCCCCTTGGTTCTCGGGGTAGTATTGGAGTTTGTGCAAGAAGCGGTTGCGCACCCGCTCCCGTTTGCTGGGGCGGGGGTTATGGCCGCCGGCCATCAACGTGTAGTTGCAGTACATGCAAGAGTCCCAACAGCGAAAGCGTCTCCCTTGCCCGAGGACGGAGCTGCTCTGCATGTCATAGCAATGACAGGTGGGACAAAGGTAAGTGCAGGCACCGCATTCTAAGCACTTGCGGGCCACTTCATCCCACAAGGGATGATCGAAATTCTCCTGGAGCAGCTCGGTAATCCCCTCCGTCGGCGCGTGGAGGGTGATCGTCGCCTTTGCCTCCTCCCGGAGCTTTTCCACCTGGCTTTTTTCCTCTTCCGTCGCCTCCCGGAAAAGACCCAAACCCTCAAGGAGCTCTTTCCCCTTGTCGGTCCCTGGCTCAACTACCAAGATCTCCCCCAAGTCCCACATGTTCCAATCGGCTCCCGGAGCAAAGGCCGGCTCCAGGCCGAAGGAAGTGCAAAAACAAGTGGGCAGCCCTTCCTTGCAGCCAAGGACCATCAAGAAGGTGTTATCCCGCCGTTTGCTATAGGAGGCGTCAAGGTAAGGCCCTTGCCGAAAGACCAGATCCAACAGCTCAATTGCTCTGTAATCACAGGGCCGCAGTCCGAAGATGAAGCTTGGCTCCTCAGGCGGAGCCGCCGGATCGATGGTGATGTCCTCCCCCTCCACCCGGAAGGTGTACAAATCCTCCGTCTGGGGAAACAGGATCTGTTTGGGGGGGACGATGGTGTTTTGGTAATCGGCAGGCCAATCCTGGCCTTGCCAGAGGGCAAAACCGTAGCCCTTCCCTTCCCGGACGGGAACGTAAACTCGGCCCTTCAAAGCGGCAAACAGGTCGGGCAGTGCAGTTTTCGCAATCGCTTTCATACTTATCCCCCCTCTACTCAAAAGAATCCGGATCATTCGGATCAAAGGTCCCCAAGGGCAGCTTCTCCTCAGGATCCAAACCGGCCTCGAAGGGACCGAACAATTCATTGACGTCTTTATCAACCTTGGCCGCGAGCTTGCGCAAGGGGATCCCCATGGGGCAGGCCCGCTCGCACTCGCCGCAATCGATGCAGCGCCCGGCCACGTGCATGAACCGGATGAGCTGATAGACCTGGTTGTTGGCCAGGTTCGTCGCCCCATCGAGCCAATTGGGCTGGTCCATGTCAAAGACGCACTTGACGCAGTTGCACGCGGGGCATACATTGCGGCAGGCGTAGCAGCGGATGCAGCGGCTAAGCTCCTCCGCCCAGTAATCGTACCGCTCATCGCTGCCGAGCTCCTCCAGCTCCCTTACTTCTTCGTAAATATCGCCGGTAAAGGGCTCCCTGGCCTTCCCTTCCAGGACTTCATCACAGCCTAGGGGCTCTGGGTGCCGGCAAAGGAGGCACTTATCCAAGGCCACCTCATCGAGGGTCACCTTGCGCTCGCCCAAAGGTCCTTGGAGGGAAAGGCCATCTTCCAGCGGGGCGATGGTCACCTGGCCATCACCCACAAGTTCTCGCACCTTGTCGGGATCAATCATCCCCGGACAGGGAATGCCCACCAGGTATACTTTATCCCTGTCGATCGCCCCGTCCCGCACGAGGCGGTTGATACCCCTGGCGTCACAGCCCTTCACAAAGACTCCCGTTTTCCCCTCCAGGGACTGCATCTGCTGCAGGTACTTGGCTAGGTTGGCAGTGCAAAAAAGGTCCCAGATGAGGCGCTCCGTTTGGGATGCTTCTTTTATTTCCACGGGCGGGGACTGCCACCAGAAAGAGCCCTTCTCCCAGCCTAGAAACCGATCCGCCTTTCCTTCGGCCATGAGCTCCCCGGCCCGCTTGCGCATGTTATCCGTCATTCGTTGCATGTGCACCCACCCCTCAACTTCTTGTTGGGGCCCAAAGCTTGGATCTCTTCCGTCATTTGGGTCACAACTTGAGCGAACTTGGCCCCTTCTGCTGCCGAGATCCAGCGAACTTGGAAGCGGGCCGGTTCAATCCCCATGTATTCAAGCAGGCGCTGCATCAGTAGATAACGCCGCCTCGTGTAGAAGTTCCCCGTGGAGTAATGACAGTCCCCAGGGTGGCAGCCAGCCACTAGCACTCCATCGGCGCCCTTCTGGAAGGCCCTAATGACGAAGTGAGGATTCACCCGTCCCGAGCAGGGAACCCGGATAATCCTGATGGTCGCCGGGTAGCTCATCCGGCCGATCCCGGCCAGATCTGCACCGGCATAGCTGCACCAGTTGCAGCAAAAGCCAACGATCAACGGCTTCCAGTCGGCATCTACAGAAGACATAGGGCATCCACCTCCCTTAGGATCTGTTCATTACTGAATCCTGCCAAGTCAATGGCCCCTGACCGACAGGCTGCGCTACAGGTGCCGCAGCCCTTGCAGAGGGCTTCGTTGACTTGAGCGATGCCTCGCTCCGAGTCAAGCTTGACGGCCCCGAAGGCGCAAACATCAACACAGGTGCCACAACCAAGGCATAGCTTGACATCGACCGATGCGACCTCGCCCTGGCCGGTGACGCTCTCCTTAGACAGGAGGGCAGTGATCCTGGCGGCCGCCCCTTGGGCCTGACCGATGGCTTCCGACAGGTTCTTGGGCGAATGGGCCGCTCCAGCCAGGAAAATCCCGTCGGTGGCGAACTCACACGGTCGCAGCTTCACGTGGGCCTCCAGGAAGAACCCGTCCTGATTGAGCGGCACCTTGTAAAGCTGGGCAAGGGCAGCGGCATCAGGATTGGGCACAACCCCCGTCCCCAGAACCACCAGGTCCGCCGGCAGGGCGATTTCCTGACCGACGAGGGGTTCGGCCACCGTCACGTAAAGCTCTCCATCTTCCTTGACCACCTGAGGAGGCCGCTCTTCATCGAAGCGGATGAACAGGACGCCAGCCTCTCGCGCCTTGCGGTAATAATCCTCGGTGAACCCGTAGGTCCGCACATCCCGGTACAGGACGCAGACCTCCCGGTCCGGATCGAGACGCTTCAGTTCGAGGGCGTTCTTCACCGCCTGGCTGCAGCAAACCCGGCTGCAGTAGGGATGCTCTTCGTTGCGAGAGCCGACGCATTGGATCATGACCACCCTCTTGGCATTGGCCAGGGACCCGCCATCCTTTAGGGCTTCCTCCAGCTCCATGGCCGTGCAAACATTGGGCTCTTGCCCGTACGCGTACTCCTTCGGCCGGTACTCGCCGGCGCCGATGGCCATCAAGACTGCACCATGATCCACCTGTATGGTGGAGCCGTCCTTCCCCTGCAGGGTGCTCGTGTAGTTGCCAACGAAGCCTTCGGCGGCCACCACTTCGGTGTTCAAGTAGACATGGATGGCCTCGTTCCTTTCCACCTGGTCGATGAGCTGGGCAAGGTAGGGGGCAACCTCCCTGCCTTCGATGGTCTTGCTCAGCTTCAGGCTCTGTCCGCCAAGCCGATCGCTCTTTTCAACCAGGTGGACCTCAAAGCCCTGGGCAGCCAGGTTCAAGGCCGCCGTGAGCCCCGTTGCGCCGCCGCCGATGATGAGCACGCTCTGCCTGACAGCGAGCTCAATGGCCGGCAGGCTCTTGTTCAGGGCGACTTTAGCCACCACCATCCGCACCAGGTCTTTAGCCTTCTCCGTCGCTCCTTCTTTGTCATCCATGTGGACCCAGGAGCACTGGTCCCGGATGTTAGCCATATCAAACAGGTGGGGGTTGAGCCCGCCTTCCTTCACCGTCTCCCTAAACAGGGGCTCATGGGTCCGCGGTGAACAAGAAGCCACCACTACCCTGTTCAGGTTGTACTCTTGGATCTTCTCCTTGATCCTTATTTGCGTATCTTCCGAACAGGTGTACATGTTGTCCTCGGCATAGACCACATAGGGAAGGGTCTTAGCATAGTCCCGCACTGCAGGCACATTGACCACCCCGCCAATGTTAATGCCGCAGTGGCAGACGAAAACACCAATTCGGGGGGCTTCCTCCGCTACATCCCGTTCGGGCGGATAGGTCTTCTCCCGCACCAGTTCATGCCGAGCCGATGCCAGCCCAGCCGAGGCTGCCGCGGCTGCGGCGCTGGCCTGGACAACGGTCTCAGGAATATCCTTCGGACCGCTGAAGGCTCCCGCAACGTACACCCCCGGCCGAGAAGTTGCAACCGGCTGGAGGGGATCGGTGGCACAAAAGCCGTACTCATTGAGCTGCAGTCCAAGTTTTTCCGCTTGGCGAGCTGCCTCCTTGGGAGGCCGCAGGCCAACGGACAGGACGACCATGTCGAACTCTTCTTCGTGCACCCCACCCTCTTCCGTTGTGTAGCGCAGGCGCAAGCTGCCCGAGGGCGTCTCTTGCACATCATAGACTTTGGAGCGAACGAACCGGATTCCCTGATTCTTCCCTCGTTCGTAGTACTTCTCGAAGTCCTTGCCGTGGGTGCGAATGTCCATGAAGAAGATGGCGGTCTCCAGCTCCGTCTTGGAGTGCTCTTTGGCGATCATGGCTTCTTTGATGGCATAGGTGCAGCAGACGGAGGAGCAGTAACCGCAGCCAACTTGTTCATCCCTCGAACCGACGCATTGCAGCCATGCGATCCGCTTGGGCTCCTTGTGATCCGATGGTCGGACTAGGTGCCCCCCGTACGGTCCCGAAGCGCTCAAGATGCGCTCGAATTCGATGCTGGTGACCACGTTGGCATACCGATTGTAGCCATATGCGTTCAAGGAGCTGGGATCGAACTCCTCAAAGCCGGGGCAAAGGACCACCGCTCCGACTTCGATCTCCTTGAGCTCTTCCCGCTGATCATGGCAGATGGCCTCGGCCTTGCAGACCTTGACGCACTGGTAGCAGTCGGAGCACACGCCGCAGTTCAAGCAGCGCTGCGCTTCAGCTTGGGCCTCCTCGGGACTGTAGCCGCCGTGGACCTCCTCCATCCCCTGGATGCGCTCCATGGGAGGAAGCTCCGGTATGGGAAGGCGAGGCTTCTCCGGCTCACCCCGGGGGACCTCCCCTAGGTCCGCGGCCGGTTTCGGCCGCACCCGCCGATCCAACGTCAAGTCCTCTCCTGCTAGATAGCGTTGAATAGAGATGGCCGCTTCCTTCCCTTGGGCGATAGCATCGACGGCAACTTGTGGTCCGAGGACCGCATCGCCGCCGGCAAACACGCCGGGCAGGTTCGTTGCCAAGGTCACCGGATCGACCTTGATGGTGCCATGCTCCATGGCCACCCCGGCCTCAAGGAGGGCTTCTCCCAGCACCGTCTGGCCGATGGCGGGAATGAGCATATCGATCTCTACGTCGAACTCAGAGCCCGCAATGGGCACCGGCCGGCGCCGTCCGGAAGCGTCGGGCGGGCCAAGCTCCATCTGCTGGCAGCGGACTCCCCGCACCCGGCCGTCCTCCGTCAGGACTTCGATGGGGTTGGTCAGGAAGTGGAACTTGACCCCTTCCGCCATGGCCCCTTCCACTTCTTCCTCCAGAGCCGGCATTTCGCTGCGGCTGCGGCGGTAGAAGACGTGCACCTCAGCGCCGGTGCGAATCAAGGTGCGGGCGGCATCCATAGCCACGTTGCCGCCGCCGACGATCCCAACTTTCCGTCCAGTGGGGACGTCGAGCCCCAAGTTCACGTTCCGCAGGTAGTCAACCCCGTGGACCACGCCTTCGGCTTCTTCGCCAGGGATCCCGAGTTTGCGGCTGCCCTGGGCGCCAATACCGAGGAAGACAGCTTTGTAGCCCTGCTCGGTCAGCTCTTCCAAGGTGATGTCTCGGCCGAAGGCAGTATTGGTCTTGATCTCCACCCCGACGGAGCAGATGTCTTGGATCTCTTTGTCCAGGACCTCCCGGGGCAGGCGGTAGGCAGGAATGCCGTAGCGGAGCATCCCGCCGGGCTCGGGCAGCGCTTCGAAGATCGTGGGACAATAGCCCTCCAGGGCCAGATAGTAAGCACAGCTAAGACCGGCGGGCCCAGAGCCGATGATGGCTACCTTCTCCCCGGTCTTCTCCTTCGGCGTCCAAGGATGGACCGTCTCGGGCACTTGATCGGCAGCGAACCGCTTCAAGGCCGCGATCGAGATGGCCCCTTCCAGCTGTCCCCGCTTACATGCCCCTTCACAAGGATGGACGCAGACCCGCCCCATCACGCCAGGCAAGGGGATGGTCTCTTTAATCAGCTGGACCGCTTCTTTGTATTTCCCCTGGCCAATCAAGGCCACATAGCCTTGCGCGGCGCAGCCCGCAGGGCAAGCTAGCTGGCAAGGCCGCTTTTCCACATGGCGGTCAATGCCGAACACGCTGGGATAGGCTTGGGGGAAAGGACGAAAGGTGGCCTTCCGGTCCCCCAGGCCTTCGTCGAATTCACTTTTCACCACGACCGGGCAGACTTCGGCACAGTCCCCGCAGCCGGTGCATTTGTCGACATCCACGTAGCGGGGGCGCTGCCGGACGAGGGCCCGGAAATTGCCCGGTTCTCCCTCCAAGTCCACCAGGTCAGCATAGGTCATCACTTCAATATTGAGATGGCGCCCGCTGTCGACCAGCTTGGGAGCCAGAATACACATGGAGCAGTCATTGGTGGGGAAAGTCTTGTCTAGCTGGCTCATGGTCCCGCCGATGGAGGGCGATTTCTCCACCAGGTAGACGTAGTAGCCCGACTCGGCTAGGTCCAAGGAGGCTTGAATGCCAGCGATGCCTCCCCCTACCACCAATACAGACCCGATGGTTTTCCCATTGGGCTGTTTGGTCATAAAACATCCCCCCTCTACTTGCCGGTTACTTGATCTAACAGTCCCTGGGGATCAAGGTTGGTCGGGGCATCCTTTTCTTGGGCCGCCGCCAACACCATGTCCCGCCGCAGTCTCTGGATGAACCGGTCGATTTCGTCCACATCCCCGGAAAAGCGGGGGTGCACATAGCCTTCCTTGACGGCCATATCCCGCAAAGCTCCGATCACGTTGGTAAACTTAACATTTTGCGGACAATGGGCTGTACAGGTGTAACAGTTGACACACAGCCATAACAGATCGGACTTCAGTAGTTCCTCCCGCATGCCTAACAGCACCATCCGGATAATCTTCCGGGGATTGTAGGCCGGGTCGATTTCGCTCACCGGACAGCCGGCGGTGCATACACCACAGGCGAAGCAGACTTTGATCTCTTCTCCGCCGGGGTGCGCCGCCACCTCATATTTAAATTTCGGATCAAGCCGGGTGGCTGTAACGCTCACGTTTAACACCTCCACTACTTAGGCACTGGCCAGTTTAAGTCCCTCGATCATATCCGCAACAATCTTTCGGAAACGGGGGCCCATGTTGCTCGTCACTGGATGCCACTGCAAACGTTCCGGATCGATGCCGATCTCCTGGAGTATTTCCTTGGCATACTCGACGCGATGGCGGGCGCGAGCGCTGCCATGGAGGCTTTGACAATTGTCTTCCTGACATGTCAGAACCAGCACGCCGTCGGCTCCCCTTTCGAAGGCCCGCAGCATATGGAGCACTTCCACCCGGCCGCCACAGGGAAGGCGGATCAGGTCGACCTCGGCGGGCAGCTGTCCCTGCCGGGCCGCCTGATAGGCGGAGTTCTCACAGCAAAAGACCACAATCCGCATCTTATCTCCCCCCCAACTCCAGCTGAGCCATGATCCCCGTGTTGTCATAAGCTTTATAAACAATGGCTTGGGCCGGACAGTCGGCAGCGCACATGCCGCAGGCCTGGCAAGCCGCGGGATTGATAAAGGCCGCTTCCTCGACCAGGTCGATCTCCGCCGCTCCATGGGGACATATCCGGACGCAGGTCAAACAGAAGACGCACTTTTCCGTCTGAACCTTCACCATGTCCTCCTCATAGACGAGGGCGCCTTGGCCTAAGAGCTCATAGATCTCCCCAGCGGCAACGGTTCCATCTTGAATCGCTCCGGGAAAGTCCATCTCATCCCGGCAGCAGCCAACCATGTAGATGCCCTTCCGGTTGGTTTCAACGGGATACAGGCGGACGTTGGCCGGCTGGGAGATGCCCCATGCCTCGGTCAGAACCTCGCCCGCCGGAAGGATCTCCTCTTCCACGACCAGTAGATCGTAGGCTTCGTCGACGACCACATACTCCAAATCAGGATCCTGGAACTGGAGGAAGACCTTCTCCCCCGTCTCCGTTACCTTCGGGAACTCCTCGTACTTGAAAAAGACGACTCCCATATCCCGGGCTTTCCGGTACATGCTCTCTAAGGGCTTGCCATCCACTTTCAGATGGCGACACAAGATGTGGACTTCGCTCCCCCAATTGTCCTTTATCCTCAGGGCGCCCCGCAAGGCGCTCAAGGTGCCTACCCGGGAGCCCAGCTCGTCTAAATCCAACAGGAAGGCCACTTTCTTGTGATGCAGCCTGAACCTAGTCAGCTCATCGAGGCGGGAAAGACCCACCACACGGGGGCCTGGCTCCAGCCCCGACTCTGCGGGCCAGCGCACCTCGCTCCCCAAGGCCAAAACAACTGCCCCTCCCCGCCTAGTGACGGGTCCCCCAGGGGTTTGCACCGTCAAGGTGAAATCCCCCACTTGACCCTCGAGGGCTAGGGGGTTGCTAGCTGTCAGGATCTCAACTTCAGGATCATCTTGCAGGGCCTCAAGGGCGGACTGGATCCACCCTTTCGGATCCTCGTCATAGGGGAACAAGCCGTCGAGACGCCCTAGCCGCCCGCCAAGGTTCTGCTCCCCTTCTACGATGAGGACGGGCAAACCGAGCTGCCGCAAGCTGAGGGCCGTTTGCAACCCGGCGGCGCCGCCGCCGATGATGAGAGCACGCTGCTCGACCTCGGACTTCGCCCAGGCAGCCGGCTCAAGATGGCGGGCCCTAGCAAACGCGGCCTTGATTTCCCTGTCTTTGCCCTCCGCATCCCTTCCTCTAAGGTCAACTAAGACTAACCGGAAGGGATCCAGGCCAGCCTGGCGGAGGGAGTCCTTTAGCAGGTCCTCGACCAGTTCTGGGACTACTCCAATGAGGATCCCGCCGTCTAGGTTGTACCTGGTCCCGATCCCGACGAGCTTGCAGGCAAGATCCCCGGGCTGGGAAGGAAGGGTCGTCGTCACCACCACTTCTTCGCCTGCTAAAGACGCCGCATCAACTCCTGCTCCATCACAGATAAATGCGCCCCACCTGGCCATCAGCCTTCCCTCCCCTCTAGGTTGATGATAGCGTTGGCGGCCGTCTCCATGCCGTGGGCTAGGGACTCGCTAATGTCCCGGGGCCCCGCAGCGGTGCCGGCCACGTAAATACCTTCCCGACCTTTCAAGAAGCCATGTTCATCCCGGTTCAAGGTCAACAGTCGAGCCAATTCCGCGTTATCCGGCGACGGCGTTATCCCCACCGACAGGACCACTAGATCGTGCTCCCGGGTGGCAAAGCTCTGCCCACTGACTCCATCGAAGTGGAGCTTTAAGCGGTCCCCGCCTTCGACCCGGGCCGGAATTCCCCGCACGAAGGCGAAGTCATCGCGGCACTCTTGGTAAACCTCCGCAAAACCTTTCCCCCCAGTTTGGATGTCCATGTAATAGAAGGTTACCTGAGTCTCCGGCTCGCGGTGACGCATGAGTCCTGCCAAGCGAAGAGCGTACTTGCAGCATACCCGAGAGCAGTATGCGGCCCCTTCCTGGACATCCCGGGACCCGACGCATTGGATGAAAGCCACATCCAAGGGCTTTCGGCCGTCGCCGAAGATGTCCGTCCCTTCGATCTCGTTGAGGGCCTCTTCCAGTTCAAGGCCGGTGATCACCCTCGGAAACCGCCCATAGCCAAGCCGATACTTCCTCCGGGCATCAAAGGGTTGATGACCTGTAGCCGCCACAACCAGCTCGACGGATGCGTCCAGATTTACTACAGGCCGCTGGAAGTTGATGGCGCCGGTGGGACATGCCCGGGCGCAAAGATCGCAATCCTCCCCCGCAAAGGCGACGCATTTTTCCTTGTCGATTCTGTATGCCGCCGCCCAGGGATTGAGGCGATCGATTGCACCTTTGGGACAGACCTCAAGGCACTTTCCACAGGCATTGCAAAGGGCTGGATCGAGGGTTTGCTCCCTTTGCAGCCGGACCTGGAAGCTGCCCGCTTCCCCCTCAACGCCCACGACCTGAGTGTTGGTCAGAATCTCAACCAGAGGCTGTTGGTAAACCTCCTGGATTTTCTCCGGGATGAGACATGCGGAGCATTGTCGGCATTTGTCGGTGGCCTTGCACACGTACCTGGCCCCCCACCCGCCGACGGCTGCTTCCTTTTCCACTAGGTAGACTTTTATCCCAGCCCCTGCCAGTTCCAGCGCCGCTCCTAAACCGGCCGGGCCCCCGCCTATGACCAAGGCACTTGCCTTCAAGACTTACTCCTCCCGTCCTGTGGAATATGCTTGGTACTAATCATCATCCACCACCGGCCGGGGATAGAGTCCGGCCTCCTCCACGAGCCTGGGGACGATGCTCTCCCACATGACCGGCATTAAGTGCACCCCGGCCACACCTTCAATCTCTCTTAGCTGCTGGATCAGCTCCACAGCCATCTTGACCCCTTCTTCCGCCGGATCGGCTGCCTGTTCCATGCGCCGGATGTATTCATCGGGGATGGTAACGCCCGCCACATCCTGCTGCATGTAGCGCAAGGCCCTCACCGATCGGGTGGGCAACACCCCGGCCATGATGTAGACCTGTTTATGGAGCCCCCGGTCCCGGACCTCCTCCATCCACTTGGCAAAGCGGGGCACATCGAAGACGACCTGGGTCTGAATAAAATCACATCCCGCCTGGACCTTCTTGGCCAGACGCGGCACCCGCATGGCGAAGGGGTCCCCGAAGGGGTTGGCTGCTCCCCCAATGAAGAACTGGGGAGGAACCTTGATCTCTTCGCCGCCCATGAACTTGCCCTTGCGCATCTGGTCCACACCCCAGATGAGCTGGATGGAATCAATGTCGTAGACGTTCTTGGCCGTTGGGTGATCGCCGAAGGATTGGTGATCCCCCGTCAGGCACAGGACGTTTTTCAGCCCCAAGGCCGCGGCCCCCAACAGATCGCTTTGGATGGCCAAGCGATTCCTGTCCCTACAGGTCATCTGCACGACAGGTTCAAGACCCTCCTCCTGCAAAATCAAGCACGAGGCGATACTCGAGACCCTCACCACCGCGGTTTGATTGTCCGTCACGTTAACCGCATCCACATAGCCGCGGAAATACTGGGCCTTCTTCCGAATGGCCTGGGCATCGGCCGATCGGGGCGGACCCATCTCGCCGCAGACGGCAAAGTGGCCTGCAGCTAACACCTTCTCCAGTCGACTACCCGCCTTCATAATGCTACATCCTCCCTCCTGATCCGACGCGGCCCGCCATCGCGGGAGTGGGACCAATCTTTTGGAAGGAAGATCGTCTCCAAGCGGTCAAGTTCGCCTCTGGCCGCCAATCGGTCGTAGATCAACTGCCAGGCGCAGTCCACATCCCCGTTGACCTCGCACTTGCCGTTTTGTGAACCGCCGCACGGCCCGTTGAGCAAGCTCTTGGAGCAACGGGCGATGGGGCAGATGCCTCCGGTTCGATCGAGGATGCAGTCGCCACAGGACTGGCATCGTTCACTCCAGCGGCCCAAGTCTTCGTTGACTCCGAGGAACTTGGTGTTCAGCGCCGGATAGACGGGCAGATTGGGGAATAGATCGCTGAGGAGCTGGACCCCGATCCCACAAGCGGTGGAGAGTAGACAATCGTATTCTCCCAGCTTCGTAAGTGGGCCCAAGAACTCCAAATCGCACTGCCTTTCAACAGTTTCCTCCCCCACGTGTTCAATTCCGGCCAAGCGCAAGGCCGAGGCCAGGATGGCTACTTCCTTCCGGCCCCCCGCCATGCAAATGGTAACACAGGTATTACAGCCGACCACCAAAACCCGCTGCTTGCCTTGGAGCATCCCTGTGATTTCCTTTAGCGGTTTTCGCTCAGCAACGATCACGGCCGTCACCTTCCTCTTGGTTAAAATCCACGGCAGCGGGGAATCCTGCCGACTCTCGTCGTGATGATCCTTTCTGCATAGGCGAAATCCCTTCCTCGGTTCGTTCTTGCGATCTTCGGTATTCTTTAGCGGAATCTACTGTAACGACAAGATTTCTATCGGTTAATACTGACAAGTCGCGGAACAAATCCCGGGCAAGGACCCAACATCGGGGATAATGTCGGAAGCGCCAGCCGCCGCCAGTTGTTCGCGGGAACTAGATCCTGTCAACACGCAAAGAAGGTCCACTCCACTTTCCCTCGCAAAGTGAACATCGATGATGGAATCGCCGATCAATAGGGCTTCTTCCCCCGGGCAGCCCGTAAGATCCAAGAGGTGGTGGACCATATCGGGGTGGGGTTTAGGCCGGGGAACACAGCTCGTTCCCACCACTGCGGTGAAGAAGTCCTCTACTCCTAAAGAGGCCAAGAGCGCCCTTGCCGTCTCCGTCGCCTTATTGGTGGCAACAGCCAAGGAAGTCCGTCCGGCAAGGAACTCAAGGGCGGACCTAGCCCCGGGCAAGAGCTTGGTATCCCGCAGGACCACTTGTCCGTAGCGACCCCGGAAAAGCTTCACTGCCTCAGGGACCTGCTCCGTCGGCAAATAGGCGGCTAGTATCTCCTGCAGGGGATAGCCGATGAAGCCCTTGATTTCATCCCTAGGGGGGACGGCTGCGCCTAGGGTCTGGAAGACGTAGATGAAGGAGTCCACCAGGGGCTCATACGAATCAATCAGAGTACCATCTAAATCGAAAACCAGCAAAGAGACCTTTTTTGGCCCTTTACTCAGCTCAACTTGCAGCTCGATCATCCTTCCTCCGAGATCTCACGGATACTTCGTCACGATCCTTTGTTTTCCTCCATGCAAAGGGTGCCAGAAGGGGTCCTTCCTGTCATGGGGAGAAGCTACTTCCTCGACATGGTGATGTGGACATCCGCGGGCAGGGCAAATCCCGCGGCTGCTTCGACGGCCTTGAGGATGGCGCAGGGGACGGGACAGGCGGAATGCCGCAGGTTGCGGCGGCAAGCCGCATACATCTCCGTCTCATCGAGGGGCGCAAACACATCCATGCTGTCTACCGTCCGGAGCTCCCCGGCTAGCCCCTGAACCGCCTGGCAATCGCTGCTGATCGTCAGCTTCACGAGCTCCCCTTCTCCTTCGGCTTCAATTGTCGTAGTGAAGCCGCAGGCGCCGGCCTGTACGTTGACAATGACCATTTCCATCCCGCTTTCGTGTGGGTTATATTGGTTGATTATATCATGACTGACAAGGTTTGGCAGCTTGACTTTAATCGGGGGGTAATCATATCATATGAATAGAGATTCATATGAAACTGGGTTCACATTGATGAAGGGTGATATCGTTGCCCAAGGACACCTTTTTCAACTTGCCCGATGAAAAGCGGCAACGGGTGATCGAAGCGGCCATCGATGAGTTTGCCAAGCGATCCTTCCACGATGCGAGGGTGACCGCGATCGCTGAGAAGGCCGGCATCCCTGTCGGAAGCTTCTATCAGTACTTCGAGGATAAAAAAGACCTGTTTAAGTACATCATCAAGCTCATCGCCGATGAGAAGATCGCCTACATCAACCAGGATATGATCGCCAACATGCAGCGCTACGGCTTTTTCCAGCTGCTGCGGGAAACTTACGCCAGCGGTTTTCGGTTCGCCAAGGAGCGTCCCCAGCTGGTGGCCATTGGTCTTTCCCTTTGGAATGATAAGGCCCTTTCCCATGAGGTGTATGGGGATTACATCGAGACTAGCGTTGGTTTTTTTCAGAGGATTATTGCCAAAGGCATCGCCGACGGGGAGCTCGATCCAAGCATCGACCCGGCCTTCGTGGCCAGGCTCTTGACCGCGCTGACCTATGCCCTTGCGGATTTCATCTACGATGACGGCAAGCTGGACCTGGATGATATGGAAATTGTCGATAAGATGCTAAGGATCATCGAAAACGGGATCAAGAACAGGACTGCCGCTATAGGGGGTTGATGAGGATGGCTCTATTAGAACTCAAGGGCGTTGCGAAAATCTATCAACAAGGGAAGATCGAAGTGCCAGCCCTAAGGGGCATCGATCTGAAGGTGGAATCGGGCGAGTTCACGACCTTGTTCGGTCCCTCGGGCTCGGGCAAGACAACCTTGCTGAACTTGATCGGCTGTTTAGACCGGCCCACCGCTGGGACCATCCTGTTTGACGGTCAAGACCTGGCTGCTCTCAGCAAGAAAGAGTTGGCCATGATTCGCCGGAAGCACATCGGTTTCATTTTCCAAAGCTACAATCTGATCCCGGTGCTGACGGCTTATGAGAATGTGGAGTTTGCCATCCGGCTTGTGGATCAACACAGTGATCGCGAGCTGAGGGATAAAGTGATGCGGATCCTGGCGGCGGTGGGGCTCGAAGGGCTGGAGAACCGGCGGCCAAACGAGCTTTCCGGAGGACAAAAACAGCGGGTCGCCATCGCCAGGGCTCTAGTCAAGGAGCCCAAGCTTGTCCTCGCCGATGAGCCGTCGGCCAATCTGGACTCGAAAACCAGTGACGAAGTCCTAGCCGTGATGGCCAAGATGAATCAGGAGCTGGGCACGACTTTCATCTTCTCGACCCACGATCCGTTGGTGATGGATTATGCCCGGCGGCTGTTGGAAATCAGGGACGGGCTCATTTCCCAAGACCGAAGGAGGGACGAAGCAAGTGTTTCTCACTAAGCTGGCCCTCAAGAACCTAATCCGGCACCGCCACCGGACCTTGATCACCGCCTGCATCATCGCTGCCGCCGCTTTCTTCTACCTCCTCTTTGACTCTTTAATAGTCGGCATGACGGAGATGTCCTATGAGACTTTGATCGACTACGAAACGGGCCATTTGCAGATCGTGGACCGGGATTACTGGGAGGAGGAAGAAAAGCTGCCTTTAGAGGACTTGCTGCCTCTGCGGGACCTTGTGGCCCTACCGGAAGTAGATGGCGAACTTGGCCGCTCACCGGAACTTAACTTCCCGGCCCGGCTCAGCAACGGGATCAATGAACTACCAGTGATAGGCAAAGGGATCATCCCCGAGGAGCTGATGAGGGTCTTCCCCCTGAAAGACAAGTTCGTAGCCGGGTCCATGTTTGCCCTCGGGGAATACAAGGCAGTCATGGGCAAGAGGCTCGCCGATTTGTTGGACCTGCAAGTAGGGGACTTCATCACCTTGCTCGTCCGGGACAAGAACGAGACTTTCAATACCATCGAAGCGGAAATAGCAGGTCTAATCCACACCATTAATCCCAACGTCAATCAGAATGTGGTCTATGTGCCCTTGGACATAGCTGGGCAAGCTCTGGCCGCCCAGGATGAAGCAAGCAAAATGATCATCAGGCTGAAGGACAAGGACAAAGCCGTGGCCGCCGCCCGGAAACTAGAGGCTGCACTGCCGGGAACGATCGGCGCTTATCCCTGGAGCGAACTGGAGGCGGTGACTCTAGCCGGCGCCAAGAACGCGGGCATCATGGTCATGACGACCATCCTCCTGTTTATCGCCGCGATCGCCATCATCAATACGGTGATCCTTGCCGCCCTGGAGAGAATGGGCGAAATCGGGATGATGAAAGCCATGGGACTGCAGGAGAAAGAGATCATCTACCTGTTCGTGACTGAGTCCGTGGGCATCGGCGTCCTTGGTGGACTGGTGGGAATCCTCCTTGGGCTCATCGGGGTCGGCTTGTTAGTCCGTATCGGCATCGATTGGTCGGCCTTGATGGACATTGACATGTCCTCCTTTGGGATACCGGTGTTGGGCAAGATGTACGGGGTGTGGAATCCTGCGGCCTTCCTCATGATCTTTAGTTTTGGCATCGTCGTCTCCTTGCTGGCGAGTATCGTGCCCGCCTACTGGGCGGCGGCAAAAGATCCCATCGAAGCGATCGATTATCGGTAGGAGGGGCAGACATGTTATTTCTCGCAAGGCTTGCCTTTAAGAACCTATTTCGCCACCGGCTGCGCACCGTTGTTTCCATCGGGGCCATCGCCTTTTCCGTCATGGTCGTTGTCTTCGCCCGGGGTTATGTCACGGGCCTAGTCGATTCCGTCACCAGCGACCATATCCAGTATGACTCCGGCCACATCAAGGTGGTCCAGGAAGAGTACCTGCGTCAGCAGCGCCTCCTGCCCTTGAATTACCCCGTGGACGGTGTGGGAGAAGTGATCGTCAAGCTGCAGGCCATCGATGATGTAGCCATGGTCATTCCCCGGCTTAAGTTCGGCGCCATGGTCAGCACTGGCGATGAGCTCGTCACCCTGAGCGGTTGGGGGGTAAACCCCGATCAGGAGCTGGCCTTCACCAATATCGAAGATCACCTCGTCGAAGGGCGCATGGTCCAGCCCGGAAGGCTCGAGGTTGTCATGGGAACAAAGCTCCTGGATAAGATTGACCGCCGGGTCGGGGATAAGGTGACCATCGTATTCAATACCGCGTTCAACTCCTTAAGCGGGGTCACCTTCCAGATCGTTGGCCGTCTGCACAGCGGACTTAAGCTGCTCAATGAAGCGGTCTTCCTCCTGCCCCTCGATGAGGCCCAGCGGCTGCTTTATATGGATGATCAAGTCACTGAGCTGCTCTTGGTCACCTCGGATCTGAGCAGAATTGAAGAGATCCTGCCCAAGGTAAAGACGTTGCTGGCTGAAGATGGCCGCTACCTAGCTTTAGGCTACCGAGAAACCAGCGACCTCATCCCCTTCATGGACCTGGCCAAGTTGATTTACAATCAGTTGTACATCTTCCTGGTGCTCCTGGCCTGTGTGATCGTTGTCAACACCATGATCATGATCGTAACGGAAAGAACCAAGGAGATCGGCATGATGTCGGCCCTAGGATTAGAGGGCAAGGGCATTATGCAACTGTTCTTAATCGAAGGGGGCATCATGGGCCTCCTCGGCAGTCTGATCGGCGCCCTGGCCGGTTCGCTAGTCACAGGGTATTTTGCCGAAGTCGGCCTTGACTTTACCCAGGCCATGGCAGGGGTTGACGCCGATATTGCTTTCAGCGCGATCATCTATCCGGCGTCTTCCGTTGGCAATACGGTGTTTGCCTTTGTTCTAGGCGTCCTGATCGTAACCCTGGCCTGCTTGATCCCCGCTCGCCGGGCAGCACGTCTAGAGCCAACAGTTGCCATGCGGGGGGCTTGAGAGAAAGGAGCTTGCAAATGAAAAGATTAATTGGACTTTCCATCTGTCTGCTCTTGCTGCTGCACGTCCAGGGGGCCTTCGCCGAGAGCCTGACGGCAGAAGAGATTATCAAACGCCGGGACCATAATGAATATGTGACGACTGCGCAAGCAGAGGCCGAGATGATCATCGTCAACAACAATCGCAAGACGACGAAGACCATGGCTTCCTACGCGGATGAGGATAATGCGTTGGTGATCTTCACCAATCCCCGGGACCGGGGGACAAAGTTCCTCAAGCGGGGCGATGATCTTTGGATGTTCTTCCCCGATGCGGAGGAGCTGATCAAGATATCGGGCCATATGCTGAACCAAGGGATGATGGGCAGCGATTTTTCCTACCAAGACATCATGGAGTCCGACAAGCTCACCGACCTCTATGACTTTAGCCTCCTCGGAGAAGAAGAGCTAAACGGGCGGCCCTGTTATGTCCTCGAGGGAGTTGCCGTCCCGGGCAAGGAAGTCTCCTATTACCGCCGCAAGGCCTGGGTGGACAAGGAAAAGTTCATCGGTTGGAAAGAGGAGCTTTATGCCCGCAGCGGACGCCTGCTGAAAGTCATGGAGACTAGACGCATCGAACAGATCGGGGAGCGATGGTACCCGATGGAAATGGTGATGGAAGATAAGCTGCGGAAGAATACCCGCACCGAGTTCATCGTCAAGTCCATCGAATTCAACCCGGAAATCCCCGCGGACACCTTTACACTGGAGAATCTGCGTTAGGAGCTGTGGTCGATGGATAAGTTCTTGGTACTGACCCTAGTACTAGCCCTTGCCTTATCCTCCCCCGCCCTGGCCCTGGAGATCGGCGGCGAGGCAAGCCTGCTATGGTCCGGATCATTTCTGGAGGATGACTTTGCCGGCGAACTGACGGAGTCTTTGGAACTGGAGCTCTTCTTCCCCAGGTGGAAGACCTTGGAGCTTCGCTACAACTTTCTCCTATCCAAACCCCTGCAGGCTCTGGTCGGGGCCGAAGAAGGAACCTATTTTGCCAAGAAGCTTTATCTTAAACACCGCTCGAAGCTCTTCCACCTCACCATCGGCCGCCAGCCGATTTCCTGGTCCTTCGGCTCCCTGATCAATCCCGTCGATTTTACCCTAGGAGCCGAGGCTTTGGATAAGGAGCAGCTGAGCAAGTACACAGACGCCATCGAAGCCTACATCCCCGTCAATTGGAACTCCAATCTTACCCTGGTCCTCTCCTACCCAGACGGATTCATCGAGGAGCCAGGCCGCATGAAATGGGGCATCCGCGGCAGGACAGGCGTAGGAGGATATGACCTTGCCGTAAACTACGTTCACGAAGGGGAGAATAGCTACCTGCCCCGGCAAAGGCTAGGCCTCACCCTGAAAGGGGATGCGGGCGATTTCGGGGTCTACGGTGCCTTCGGCCTGTACTTCGATGAGGACATGCCCAGCAGCCGAAGCTATCTAGCCGGCGTCGACTACAGCTACAATTTGGACTATGATACCAAGATCCTCATGCAGCTAGAGTATCTAGGGATCCAACCAGACTCCCTCGAGGCCAGCCTGAAAACAAGTCTCCTCAAGATGGACGCCTCCGATGACCGGCTGGACCTCTTAATTGGAAGCATCAGCTATCCCATCGATTACTTTGCCTCCCTCTCCCTGGTAACCGCGGTCAGTCTCGACGATGGGAGCCTCATCCTCGGCCCCGTCTATCAAAACACGCTGCCGGGCAATATTGACCTTAATGCGGGAGCAACGTTTTTCCTAGGCAGAGGCGGTGGACTGTTTGTGCCAGATCCCTTGCGGGCAGCCGCGTCCGTCGAGCTTAGTTATCCTTTCTAATTTGCCCTAGAAATTGCCGACTCAATCGGCTAAAATAGGATGCAAGTATCGGAGCAGGAGGATGTTGTCGTGCTTCCCAAAGAAGAACTTTTCGAGGCCCAGCTCACCGTACGCAGGCTATGTTTGTATCGGAGCATTGCCCAGGACCCGGTGGTTAAGACGGCAGTGCGGTTGGCTGAATTGATTCAAGAGGATTTGCCGTTGCAGGTGCTTGAGACCTATCATGCCTTGACGGGCATGCTGGCCCATAAGGAACTAGCTCCCTCTGGGGATGTGGGCGACCCTTGGCAGGATCATCTCCTTGATTTGATCATCTACGATGACAATCCCTTCACCCGCAAGGCCGAGCTGGTCTCCCTAAAGGAAATGGGAAACTCGCTCGTGGAGACGGTCAAGAATGATCTGGGCTGCCTACAAAGCCTTTATCGTCTGGGAGACTTGTTGATCCCGGCTACGGCCTCCTTTCTTCAGGATCACCCGAAGATTAGACCGGAAGGCCCTCTGCCCGACTGGAAGACCTTCCAGGGCATGGGCGGTCGTCAGCGCGAGGATGTAGGGGAGCTTAAGAAAATGCTGGCCATGGAAGACAACTGGACTGGACTCCTCGAACCCCTTGCAGCCTATTACGCCCAAAATGGGGCGGGCGTGTTTGGGCGGTTCTGGGGATTTCAGTGGGATGGCCAAGGACTAGTTGGCATACCTAACCCCGATCCGATTAGGCTGACAGATCTCATCGGCTATGAGGAGCAGCGAGGCATCGTGCTGGACAATACGGAGAAATTCCTGCGGGGGCTTCCCGCCAACAATGTGCTTCTCTATGGCGATCGGGGCACGGGCAAGTCATCGACGGTCAAAGCCCTGCTCCATGAATATGGGGCTCGAGGGCTGAGGCTGGTTGAAGTCCCCAAGCAGATGCTGGGTGACTTTCCAAAGATCGCCGCTGAGCTTTCCGAGCGCCCCCAGCGGTTCATCGTGTTCGTGGACGATCTATCCTTTGACGAAGACGAGCATGAATACAAGGAGCTCAAAGCCATCCTCGAGGGGAGCCTGGCGGCTCGGCCGGAAAATGTGTTGATCTACGCAACCTCCAACCGGCGCCATCTGGTCAAAGAAACCTTCCACGACCGGGATGGGGAGCTGCACCGACAGGATACGGTCCAAGAAAAGCTTTCCCTGGCCGACCGGTTTGGCATCACCGTCACCTACCTGGCTCCGGACAAAGCCGTCTACTTGTCAATCGTGGAAGGCCTAGCGCGCCAGCATGGTCTCGCCATCGACACGCCCACCCTCCATCGACGGGCCCTGGAATGGGAGGTCTGGAACAACGGCCGCTCGGGACGGACAGCACGACAGTTCATCGACCATTTGATCGGCGAGCTGGCTTTGAGGGTCTAGATCTCCTGGGCAATGCGCAGGCCAGTCTCATACTCCCCGGCAGAGTACAAGACTACGCGGCAGCTTTCAAGGTTGCGAGGTTTGTAGTCTTTGATCACCTTGAGGATGAGCCGCAGGCCCTCCTCGAGGGGAAAACCTGCCACCCCACAGCCCAGGGCCGGGATGGCAATGCTCTTGCAGCCTAATTCATCGGCCTTCAGCAAAGCATTCAACGTAGCCTCCCGGATGCTGTGGCTGGTCGCCCGACCATCGCCGTAATGGGGCATGGCTGCGGCGTGAATCACGTGTTTTGCTTTCAACCGATAGGCCGGGGTGACGACTACTTGACCGAGGCCAATGGGCCCTTGGGCAACGGCATCCCGGTTGATCTCTTCCCCGCCCCGCCGCCGCAAGGCACCAGCCACTCCCGATCCCATGACTAGCGAGGTGCCCGCAGCGTTCACCAAAGCATCAGCTTCTTCCAGGGAAATGTCTCCCTGCTTGATGACAAACTCCATTCGGCGTCCCTCCAAAATGTTTGCACACTACCAGACCCATTCTTCCCCCAACCGGCGCACTCTAGTAGTATGATACCACATATTTCCAAACATTTGAACGCTAAGGTTCGGGAAGGACGAGGCCGTTATCCTCTGGCTCCGTTGTTGGGGCAAGGGGACTTTTCCGCACACTGCTTGCAGTACCCGTAGAAATAAGTTTCACAGGCCACGGCCTCAAATCCTTCGAAGTCGGCCTGGGGACACTCGTTAGTTACGGCCGGGCCGTTGATGATCCTGAAGCAGCGCAAACAGACTAGGTGGGAATGGGGATGGATGTTGGCATCGTAGCGATGCTGATTCTCCTTGATATTGATCTTGCGAACAAGACCTAGATCGCAAAGAACTTGCAGGGCATTGTAGACCGTATTGAGGCTGATGGTTGGAAAAGCCTCCTGCAGATCGGCGTAGATCATCTCCACACACGGATGGTCCTCCCGCGCCAGGAGCGCCTGGTAAACAGCCAGCCGCTGGGGTGTAGCCCGATATCCTCCTTGACGCAGGGCATCAGCTATTCTCTCCACCGAATCACCTCAAGACTATTCTACTCCAAGATGGAGGAAGGCGCATCCGCGCCTTCCCGACTAATTCAGCAACGCATCAAGCCGCTGACGATCAAAACCGACGATTACCTCATCATCCACTGTGATCACAGGAACGCCCATCTGGTTGGAAAGACGAATCATCTCCCCCAAGGCTTCGGGATCATTGGCAACGTCCAACTCGTCGAAATCAACGTTCTTGGACCGCAGGTAATCTTTAGCCCGATCGCACCAGGGACAAGTACTAGTGCTGTACACCGTGACCTTCTTTCCCGACATTTGCTGGCCCCCCTAAACACTTAGTAATTATTACTCGCTGATATTCATTATAATCAACTCGGCTTAGTTGTCAAGCCCCAACATGAAAGGGGGCATGGGTTCGGCCCATGCCCCCTTTTACTCGTTGGGGTTAGACGTGTTCCATCACCGAGCCGAATCTGCTCCGCACTTTATAGGTAGTATGGAGCAATTCATGGGACTTATGCCCGAGGGGCTCTTTTAGGAAGTCTTCATAAAGCTTTTGCACCGCGGGGTTCTCATGGGACTTGCGGATGGGCAGATCCCGATCGACCTGGTAAATGCCTTCCATTCGCTTCTGCTTCGCATCATCCAGCCGGGTGATCGGTTGGCCGCCACCTCCGATGCAGCCGCCGGGACAACACATGATTTCGATAAAGTGGTAGTCGGCCTCCTTATTCAAAACCCTCTCCACCACCTTCCGGGCGTTGGCTAGGCCGTGGGCCACGGCAACCTTGAGGGTTGTATCACCGATGGTCACTGTGGCTTCCTTGACCCCTTCCAAGCCGCGGACAGGCAGCAGATCGAGTCCGGGAAGCTCATTCTTGGTCACGATCTCATAGACAGTCCGAACGGCTGCCTCCATCACCCCTCCGGTAGTGCCGAAAATGGCTCCCGCCCCGGTAGAGATGCCCAAAGGATCATCGTATTCCTCCTCCGGCAAGGAGGCAAAATCCAGTCCGGCCGTCTTAATCATCCTGGCCAGCTCCCGGGTAGTCAGGACGTAGTCCACATCCTGGAAGCCGCTGGAGTTCATCTCCGGCCGCTGGGCTTCGTACTTCTTCGCCGTACAGGGCATGATGGACACCACAGTGACCGCGGCCGGGTCGATGCCCGCCTGCTGGGGATAATAAGTCTTCGCCAGGGCGCCAAACATTTGCTGGGGCGACTTGCAGGTGGATATATGCTCGATTAGTTCAGGATAGAAATGCTCCATGTATTTGATCCACCCTGGGCTGCAAGACGTGAACATGGGCAAGGGACCGCCATTTTGCAGGCGGTGAAGCAGCTCGCTTCCCTCTTCGATGATGGTCAGGTCCGCGGTGAAGTTAGTATCGAACACCCGGTCAAAGCCCAGGCGCCTCAAGGCCGCGACCAGCTTGCCCGTAGTGACCGCTCCCGGGGGAAGGCCAAACTCTTCCCCGATGGCCACCCGGACGGCGGGGGCCGTCTGGACCACAACGTGCCTGTTCGGATCCGCGAGGGCCGCCCAAACCTCTTCGGTGTAGTCCCGCTCATACAAGGCGCCCACGGGGCAGGCGACGACGCACTGGCCGCAAAGGACGCAGGCCGCCTCCAGAAGCGGTTCGTGGAAGGCCGGGCCGATAGTCGTCCGGTAGCCCCGCTCGAGGGGGACAACGGCCCCTACCCCTTGGACCTGCTCACACACGGCAACGCAACGACGACAGAGGATGCACTTATTCGGATCCCGCACGATGGAGGGCGATGAGGCATCAAGGGCATAGTTTGGTCTTGGGCCTCGAAAGCGGACTTCCCTGATATTCATTTTCTCCGCTAGGGCTTGCAGCTCACAGCTTTGATTGCGGGGACAAGTGGTGCACTCGTCAGGGTGGTCCGATAGAATCAGCTCCAGATTCAACTGGCGGGCACGCCTTGCTGCCGGGGAATTGGTCAAGACCGTCATCCCCTCCGCCACCTCAGTAACGCACGCGGGCATCAAGGTCTTGGCCCCCTGTACCTCAACGAGGCATACCCGACAGGAGCCAATGGCATTGATCCCTTCCAGATAGCACAGGGTTGGGATCTCTCGGCCCACCTGGCGGGCAGCCTGGAGGATGGTCGTGCCCTTGGGGACCTTTACCTGCTGGCCATCGATGGTCAGTGTTACTTCCGCCATGACTTTGCCTCCCTTCTAACGAACATCGCAGCGCAGACAGCGGGCAGCCTCCCGCCGAGCGGCTTCTTCAGTGTAGGCCCTTTCTACTTCCAGAAAACCGCCTATCCGCTCTTGGACGGACAAACAGCCAGGCTCCTCCCTCGGGGTGACCTCTTCCAGAAGCTCTCCGGAGGGTTGACGCAGCAGGCCATTCGGCTCGGTGACTTGCCCGTCGCCCCCCAGGTAGGCGTCGATCTTGGCGGCCGCCCGCTTCCCCGCGGCGATGGCCTCAATTACCGTGGCCGGGCCCGTCACACAATCGCCGCCGGCAAAGACGCCTTCTTGAGTTGTGGCCATGTCCTCGCCAACTTGGATCCGGTTGCCCCGACCAACTGATACATCCTTCTCCCAACCGAGAAGCTCCGGCTGCTGGCCGATGGCCGGGATGACTACATCGGCCTCCATCGCGAAGGTCTCTCCGGAAGGCACTGTGCGTCGGCGGCCACTAGCATCAAACACGTCCGGCACCATTTTGTCGCCGACGACCCCGACTACTTTCCCTTCCCGGCCGACGATGCGGGCGGGGTTGGTCATGGGCAAGATCTTGATGCCTTCCTTTTTCGCCTCGCTGATTTCCGTTAGTTCCGCCGGCATGTCAGCTTCCCGACGGCGGTAAAGGATGGTCACTTCAGAGGCGCCAAGGCGCAGGGCCGACCGGGCTGCGTCAATGGCCACATTGCCGCCTCCGACCACGACGACTTTCTGCCCTTGGAAGGAGAACTTCCGCCCCAAGTTCAACTCCCTTAAGAAGCGGGCGCCGGGGATCACGCCATCCAAGTCCTCCCCTTCGATGCCCAAGCGCAGGTCCCCATGGGCTCCCACCGCGACGAAGACCGCGTTGAAGCCCCAGTCTTTGAGGTCAGCCAGGGTGAACTCCTTGCCCAGGGCCATGCCCGTTCGCAGCTTGATGCCCAACGACAGGATGGAGTCGATCTCCATCTGGAGGACATCTTTCGGCAGCCGATACTCGGGAATGCCCACGGTAAGCATGCCGCCAGGGACCGACAAGGCCTCGAAGATAGTGACCTGGTGTCCCTTGCGAGCCAGGTAATAGGCGGCGGTTAGACCCGCCGGGCCTGACCCGATGATGGCTACTTTAGTGTCCTTGGGCGCCGGTTTTTCGTCCACGGGGCGGGAGCCGTTGAGGCTGTAGTAATAATCGCCGACGAATCGTTTCAGGGCCTTGATGGATAAGGGTTGATCCAGGTTCTCCCGACGGCACTTGCTTTCACAAGGATGGTGACAGACCCGCCCGCAAATGGCCGGCAAGGGGTTTTCCCGGCGGATCTCAAGATATGCATCGAGGAACCTCCCCTGGCGGACATAATCCAAGTAAACGGGAACGTCTACTCCGGCGGGGCAGCTGTTTTGACAGGGAGATAGGAACAGGGAGGCGCAAACCGATGCCGGGCAGCGCTTCTCCTTGATGTGGGCCTCATACTCATCCCGGAAATAGCGGATGGTGCTTAGAACAGGATTGGGAGCCGTCTGCCCAAGACCGCACAGGGCCGACTGTTTGATGCTTTCCCCAAGTTCAAGGAGCAGGTCGATGTCCCCCTCCTGGCCCTCACCATGGCTGATACGATTGAGAATCTCTAGCATCCGCTTGGTGCCGATGCGGCAAGGTGTACATTTACCGCAGGACTCATCCTGCACGAAATCGAGGAAGAATTTGGCCAGGTCCACCATACAGGTGTCTTCATCGATGACGACTAGTCCCCCTGAGCCCATGATGGTGCCCATCGCGGCTAGGGATTCGTAATCAACGGGAGTATTGAGATGTTGGACCGGGATGCAGCCCCCTGAAGGTCCTCCCGTTTGGGCGGCTTTGAATTTCTTTCCCTTCGGTATGCCGCCGCCGATATCGAAGACGATCTCTCCCAGACTGGTGCCCATGGGGACTTCCACCAACCCGTTGTTGATGACGTCCCCAGCCAGGGCAAACACCTTAGTCCCCTTCGAACGCTCGGTGCCGATTTGGGCAAACCACTCGGGACCCTTGCGGATGATGGTGGGGATGTTGGCGTAAGTCTCCACATTACTGAGGAGGGTCGGCCTGCCCCACAAGCCTTCATCGGCGGGGAAGGGCGGCCTTGGTCGAGGCTCTCCCCGCTCTCCCATAATGGAATTGATGAGAGCTGTCTCCTCGCCACAGACAAAAGCTCCGGCTCCAAGCCGCATCTCCACATCGAAATCAAAGCCGGCGCCGAAGATGTCTTTGCCTAGGAGGCCCAGCTTGCGGGCTTGATGGATGGCTATGTCAAGACGCCTGACCGCAATCGGGTATTCAGCCCGGATGTAGATGTATCCTTGATTAGCCCCGACGGCATAGGCGGCAATGGCCATCCCTTCCAAGACCCGATGGGGATCGCCTTCGAGGGTGCTCCTGTCCATGAAGGCGCCCGGGTCGCCCTCGTCCGCGTTGCAGACAACGTACTTGATCGGGCTATCCTTCCGGCGGACAAACTCCCATTTCAGCCCGGTAGGAAAGCCTGCGCCCCCTCTTCCTCGCAGGCCCGAGGCTTTAACCATGTCGATGACTTCGGTTGGGGTCAGCTCCGTTACAACCTTGCCCAGGGCCGTGTAACCTTCCCGGGCGATGTATTCTTCAATGACTTCCGGGTCAATGACGCCGCAGTTTTCCAGGACCAAGCGACGCTGCTTCCGGAAAAAGTCAATCTCACTTACGTCGGCGACGGTCAGATCGGTATCGGGCTCATGATACAGAAGCTCTTTGACAACCCTTCCCTTGAGGAAGTGCTGTTCCACCAGGTCGGGCACATCCTCGGGCTTGACTTGGATGTAAAAGACGCCTTCTGGGTAGACCATCATGTTCGGCCCGAAGCGGCAAAAACCGAAGCAGCCCGTTTCGACCACCAATACCTCCCGATCCAGTCCTTTGGCTGCCAGCTCCCTGCGCAGGGCTTCCTGGAGTTTCTCACTGCCGGAGGCATGACAACCAGTCCCACCGCAAACAAGTACATGGGAGCGGTAAATCTTCATCCATCCTCCCTCCCTTCGGCTACGTTTAAAGTCCACTCAGGGATGATTCGTCCGTTGACCACGTGCTCAACGATGATCTGACGTACCCGGGAGGGATCCACTTTCTTGTACAGGACCCGCCTTCCCTCCGCGTCGACGACCTCAACCAAGGGTTCTTGGGCGCAAAGCCCCATGCAGCCTGTCTGGCTGACTAGAACCTCAGATAGACGACGTTTTTCCAGCTCATCCAACACCGCCTGCATGACTTCCCGGGCTCCCGCGGCGATGCCGCAGGTACCCATGCCCACAATCACCTGCACACTGCCCCCCGCCTCCCGCAGGGCAATGGTGGCCAGTGCTTCATCCCTGATTCGCCGCAAGTCATCAAGGCTGATCATCTTCCTCACTCCTTCCCAAGCGGGCCATGTTTTCCGAGCAATATTCCCGTATCCAGCGGACAACTGGCGGATGGTTCAAAGGAACGGGCCCCAGTACTTCCCTGACCTGACGGGTGTCGAATGTCCAGCTCCGGCCGTCGACAGTGTACCTAAGCACCACGTCCACCTGGGGGCTCCCCCCGAGAAACACTGCTAGGGTCCCAGCCAAATCCCCCATTGGAGGAAGGTCCACGTGGCCCAACTGAAACTCGGCCCCGACCAACGTTCCTTCACCGGGGGCAGAGTCTATCCAGGTACGTCCGCCGCAACTTTCCGCGGCTTGCCGCCAGAGGGCTAAACCCAGCCCCACGGGCCGCTCCTGGCGAGTGGTGAAAAAGGGGGCGCAGACTGCCTGCACCTCTTCCCTCGTCATGCCCCGCCCATCATCCTGGATAATCACCCGCAGACGTCCTTTGTGATGATCTTCACACACTTGGACAAGAATGAGCGCAGCTTGAGCTTCCAGGGCATTTTCCATGAGATCTAAGATGTGTAAGGCAAGTTCCTCCATCGCTTCTCACGCCACGCCCGCCGCACGGTAAGCACGCAGGATCTGGGGAATAGCATCAGGTTTGACTAACCCATAAGTATTGTCATTGATGGTCATTACCGGCGACAGGCCGCAGGCTCCCAGGCAGCGGACGACTTCCAGCGAGAATAGACCATCATCGGTGCTGTCCCCGGCTTTGATCCCCAGTTCCTTCTCCAGTCGTTCTAACACTTCCATGGAACCCCGCACATAACAGGCTGTTCCCTTGCAAACGCTGATGCGGTATTTGCCCCTGGGCTTGGTGGAGAAGAGGGAATAAAAGCTCACCACTCCGTACACTTCCCCTAGCGACACCTCGAGTCCCTCGGCGATCTTGACCTGCACCTCCCGGGGCAAATAGCCGACCAGCTCCTGACAGCGGTGCAGGACCTGGATCAACGCTGACCGATCGCCCCGGTGTTCCTGGATGATCCTCTCCAGCTCCGGCCACACTTCCTCTTGCAGCCCTACCGACTTGCTCATCTTCCCAACGCCTCCTTTACCATCAAGAACTTGGGGTGGGTCCTGCGCCCTTCAAGGCCCCGCCAGGCGTATTTCATCTCCTCCAGTCCCACCCGCTCCATGTAGAAAGCCATGTGGGGCCCGATTTCCTCTGTTCGGTGGGCATCGGACGCTATTACCCCGGGAATCTCCCCCAGGGGAGAGTGGTGCGGCCATCCCGACGGGGGCGCCTCAATCGCCCCAAGTTGAAGGTCCTTAGGAATGAAGCCCAACACCCCGATTATGCCGCCGTAGGTCCGCATCGGGTGGGGAGCAATGACTAGCCCCCCCAGACGGTTCACCAAGGCGATGACTGCTTGCATGCTGAGCCGACAGCTTCCGGCCAGGAACTTGCGCTCAAGGCCAATCCTGTCTCCCGCTTCGTTGTACAACCACTGGGGACCGAAGATCCCTTCGTCGTTTTCCCCCGGCAACTCCCGGTAGACCATCTCCTGTAAAGCAAGGGCTCCTTCCAGATGGTCAAATAGGCAAACCAAATGGACTTCTTCCCGGGTGTTGACTTCCAGTCCCGGCAGGACCACTACTTGTGCAGCCGCCGCTTGGACCGCGGCCACGTTGGCGGCCGAGTTGTGATCGCAGATGGCGATGACATCTACGCCTGCACTTTCTGCCGCCCGGACGACTTGATCTGGGGACATGGACTTGGCACAAGGGGAAAGATCGGTATGCACATGCAGGTCAGCCGTGAACCAGCGCATTCCGTTCCTCCAACAGCCGATAAATCTCTCCGCCCAAGGTGAAGGTGGAAAGATCAGAACTCAGAATGGCAACACCTTCTTCCCGGGCTCGCTCGACAGTCTCCGGCAAGGGCCTTCTCCCCCCGGTGATGATCACCCCGGCCACATTGGTCAGCAGAGCCACCGCAACGATGTTTTCATGGACCTGAATCGTCAACCATACCTGTCCATCCCGGGCGTTGGCCATCACATCGGACAACAAGTCGCCCGCGTACCCACCGGTCACCTCCTTGGCTTCGCGAGAATGGGTATGAAACTGTAGTTGGAGCTTTTGGGCTAGGTCACTTAGGGTCAATTGTCTCACCTTCTCCTCCGGCCATAGCTGGCGGTAGTTTCCCGGCAAGATCCACCATCTCCTCAGCGAGCCGGCGCACCCGCTCCCGCAGGTTAAAGATGCAGTCGTTGATGGATGCCCGGCCACGAACGATATCCTCGGCCAATGTACGACAGCTGGGGGATCCGCAGGAGCCGCAATCCAAACCGGGCAGTTCCTTCTCCGTTTCTTGAAGGAGGAGGAGCTTAGCCATGGCCCGAGCGGCATCATCATCAAGCTGCCAGATCTTCCGCGGGGTGATGGGTTTGACGAGCCGCAAGACTTCGTCGGCGACTTTGGGTCGCTGGCCCCATCCCCTTGGATAAGTCGACGCGATATACCTTAGGTTCGTTTCAGCGACGAAGGGATTCTCCACCGTCAGACATCCGCCCACGCATCCTGCGGGGCATGATTGGGCCTCGATGAACTCATAATCAGTCAACCCTCCCTGCTCAATAAGTTCAAAGATCTTGATCACATGGTGGATGCCATGGACAGCCAGGCTGCGACCGGCAACTCCCTCCCGTTCTCCCCCCGATCGACCCCAGCTAGTGCCAATACGAGAGGCTTGGGGATACCCGGGCAAAGGCTCGACTCTCCGGACGACGGGCAAGATCTGTCCAAAAACCTCCGCCATGCTTAGGGCCCCATCCAACCCCGAGCTGGCCCTGCCGACGGGCTGCTTGATGGAGGTCACCTTGGCAGGACAGGGGCTGATGAAAAACATGCCCTCCCCTTCTTCCCCTTCCCTAGCGATAACCGCGGCAACTTCAATTGGCGCCTCTACTCTGATGATGAGATCCGCCAAAGATGGAAACCGCACCTGAATCAAGCGGATCACCGCCGGACAAGCGGAAGAAATGAGAGGTCTGGGGGTGCGGTGTTCTTTAACATACTTAACGACCGCCTCCGTCACATACTCCGCAGCTAAGCCAACCTCAACGACCCGCGCAAACCCGATGGCTTGCAAAGCCGCCGCGATGCTTCCGGGGCTTACCTGAGGAGGGAACTGCCCGTAGAAGGACGGGGGAATGAGAGCGATGGGCCGCTGGAAGCGGGCGATATCCTTAAGCCCTTCCGTCAGCGCGGCTTTAGCCCGGTTGGGACAAACCCGGATGCATTCGCCGCAGTCGATGCACCGTTCTTCGATGATGACCGCCTTGCCGTCCCGCACCCGGATGGCTTCGGTGGGACAGCCCTTAATGCAATTGGTGCAGCCTTTACATTTGTCCCGGTCCAAAGTCACCGAGTGAAAATACTCGGGCACGGCATTCACCCCCGCTTGCAGTTGATCCAGGCCTTGAGGGTGGTTCCTTCGCCTACCTTAGTTTCGATGGCCATGCCATCGGCATGCCGCTTAATATTAGGCAGTCCCATGCCGGCCCCGAAGCCCATTTCCCGAATCGATGCCGAAGCCGTTGAGTACCCTTCTTGCATGGCCATGGCCACATCGGGGATCCCTGGGCCTTCGTCGATAGCCGTCAGTCCAATGCCGTCGGGTTCGATGTGGACTAACAAGCGGCCCCGGAAAGCATGGATGACGATATTCATTGCCGCCTCATAGGCCACCACCGTTGCGCGCCTGATGGTTTCGGGCTCAAAGCCCACCTCGGTGAGCATTTTCTTGATCTGGGACGCCGCGGTGCCGGCGACGGAAAAATCTCTCCCCTCCATCGGATATTCTAACTGTAAGAAAGCTCTCTCCCCAAGGCGCAATCTCCCAGAACAGCCTGATTCTTTGTGCTTTTGGTCACTAGTATTATACTATATTCAATGTCATTGTCGAGATCCCTTTATGCCGACTTACATCAAGATTCGATTTCTCCCCACTTTCGTCCTGCGTCTGACTGCTGCCTTCTCCCCAAGGCAGGATTATGGGGGAAGAAGGAAGAAATCACCTATGCAATATCCGTGAAAGGTGGTTGTCCATGGTGCGAACGGCCCGTTTTCGCAGGCAGCATGATGAAATAATGGCCATTGTGCAGGAAATCTCATCCCATCTCACCGACGACTTGAAGAAAGATGCTAGCCAGGTCCCCCAGCTACTATCCACCTTAGCAGGCAAACTGACGGTCCATTTAGCCATGGAGGATAATGCCCTCTACCCTTCTCTCCTCAAAGATGACCAGTTGCGTCCCCTAGCCGAAGAATTCATGGGGGAAATGGGGGGTATTAGCGCGACTTTTAAGGAGTACGTCCGCAAATGGCCCGACGCCGGGACGATCGAGGCCCGGGCGGCAGAGTTTATCGAAGAAACCAAGAGGGTGTTCGACGTATTACACGAACGCATCACCCGGGAAGACCAGGAGCTTTACCCCATGGTCGATGCCCAGGGAGGATAACCGATGTCCGTTCACCGATGCCATCAGCTGTTTGCCCAAAACACCCTGAGTGCCGTTCCTTTCGCGATGGATATCGTGGCGGACGATTTCACTTTGCTTTGTATGAACGAGGAAATGGAAGACAAGGTAGGACCCGAGGCCCTCGGCCAGATGTGTTATGCTGTCTTGCGGGATGATGGGAGACCATGTCCGCATTGCCCCTGGCTGGGGCCGATAGAGCCTGATCAAAGGGGAAGCCTGGAAGTAGACGGGCTCTTGGGGGGCAGGAGCTTTCGCATCACTTATCGGCTCCTCGAAGTCGATGGGGAGCGAGCTCTGCTGGAGGTCTTCGAAGACATCACCGCGGCTAAAGCCGCCGAGCAAGCCATGCAAGAAAGCTTCGCCAAGCTGCAAAGGACTCTGGAAGGGACCGTCAGGGCCCTGGCTACGATGGCCGAAAAACGGGATCCTTACACCGCTGGACATCAACAACGGGTGGCGGAGCTCGCCTCCGCCATCGCGGCGAAGATGGGGCTTTCCGCCGAGAAGCAACAGGCGATCCGCATCGCCGCCTTGCTCCATGATATCGGCAAGGTGTACGTCCCCGCGGAGATCCTAAACAAACCAGGGAAGCTGACGCCGGTCGAAATGGACCTGATCAAGACCCACCCCCAGGTGGGCAGGGACATCGTCAAAGCCATTCCCTTCGATGCCCCGGTGGACCAGATCATCTTCCAGCACCACGAACGGCTGGATGGATCGGGATACCCCAAAGGCCTTGAAGGGGATGCCATCCTCCTCGAGGCTAGAATCCTAGCCGTGGCCGATGTAGTGGAAGCCATTGCCTCCCACCGGCCGTACCGACCAGCCTTAGGGATCGAGGCGGCCCTCGGGGAGATTGCCCAAAACCGGGGCGTCTGCTACGATGACAAGGTAGTCGACGCATGTGTCGAGCTCTTTACCCAGGAGGGCTTCAGGTGGACCGATGAGGACTCCATCCCTCGTCCCTAGACGGGGGTTGCCTTATATCCGGGACTTCTTGCAGCAGCTTCTGGTGACCCCGCCGAGCTGCAATCTGGACAGAGACTTCTTCCAAATTGGCCGACTCCTCTTCCGTCGCGGCGGCGATTTGCTGGCTAGTGGCACCTAAGCCCTGGGACAAGATCTCCCCCCCTGGGAGCGCTCCAACACTTCCTCGATTGCCCCGACGTTTCCTTGGAAGGATTCTCCTGCCAGCTCCAACTTGCCTGTTCCCCCTTCGATGAATGCGGCGCTCGCCTCCGTCCGTTGGACTGCCGTGCCGGTGTCCCTCTGGATCTCCCGGATGAGGCCCATGATTTCTGTCGCCTACTCGGCCAGGTCCTGATTTCCTCAGCCACAAAGCCCCGGCCCGCATCCCCGGCCGCTTCGATGGCTGCATTGAGAACCAAGGTTGGTCTGTTCCGCCGTGGCGCTGATCAGATGGACGATCTGGGAAACCTGATCGGCAGCCTCGGACATCGTCCGGGCGCTCTCGGCCAGGTCTTCCAAGGTGCCAGCAGACTCCGTCGCCCCCATTGCCGCTTCCACCACCGACGCGCTCGCGGCCGAGGCCGCCCGCTGATGCTTGACCGATAGTCCGCACCGTGCCCTCTTTCATGGCGGTGATGGCCGCGGCCAGCAGGCCCACTTCGCCGCGGCGCTGGACATGTTCCAAGGAGACGGTCAGATCCCCCCGGCCGATCTTTGTCGCTGCCTCAATCTCCCTCTCCGGCGGCCCAAGCGCCCGGGCTCATCTGTTGATTGTCTTTCCCTCCTACCGGCCTGGTTCGATAGTAACGGCCATTCGCTCCATGATGGCGCCGATGGCAACGCCCATGATCAGGGTCAAGCCCGTTCGCAGCAAGGCAAAGGGAAGCCCTAGGAAGCGCATTTCCACAATGATCATGGGGAGGTGAGCAGCCGCCCAAGCGGTCAGAAAGACGACGATGTTCAGGAGGCGGGTTCCCTTGCGAAGCAAAGTCGCCGCGATGGGAAAGGCCACATAAATCGGACCTGCTGCAGCCGCAGCGAGCAGGATCGACAGCAAAACACCTCGCAGGCCGCTTGTGTGGCCAAGATGAAGCTCCACCGTCTCCTTAGGCACCCATACATCCAGCAGCCCCATCAGGACGAAAACGGGCGGCAAGATGAAGGCTACTTCCTTGAAGTTCCGCCCAACGGTGCTCACGGCTTTGAGGGCTTGGGCGGGCATGAGGATGCCGAGGAGACCATAGGCAAGGACCAACAAGAGCAGCGGGCTCCTTTTCTTCATGACAAAAGCACCCCCATCACGTAAGCAATAACTAGGGCCGACAGGAAGCTCAGCCCATTGCGCCATAGGGTGAACCGCCTGCCTAGCTGCTTGCTCTCGAAAGGCGCGGTAACGAAGCCCACCATCGTTAAGGTGGTAATGAAGGCCGCTACCGTCATGACAGACGCTCCGGCACGGTAGAGGGAGCCTGCCAGAGGATAGGCAACGAAGCCTGGGATTAAGGTGATGGCCCCTACCAGGGCCGCGGTCAAGGTCCCGATGGGCCCAGCCCCCTCGCCTAGATGGACGGCGATCCACTCCGGGGGCAGAAAGACCATGATCAAGCCGATGATGCCAACTAGGGTGAGCATTGGCGCCAGCATGTTGAGCAGGGATCTCCTCCCAATGGTTAGGGCCTTGCGGGTTTTTTCCTTGCTCCTTCGCCAAGAGAGGATGACTCCCGCCACAGCAGCGATGTAGATGATCACGGTGTACATTCAGCCGCACCTCCCTCAAGGATCTGGTCACACTGTGCGAGGAAACGTTCCAATCGCTTCTTGTTGGCTTTGATGGTCTCCCGCCAACGCCCAAGGAGCCTGCGCCCTTCCTCCGTAACTCGGTAGGATCGCCGCGGCGGACCGGCGTCCGATTCTTCCCATTGGGAGACTAGGATCCCCTCTTCCTCAAGACGCCGCAAGGTCCGATACATACTGGCGGCATCGGCGCTTCCCCCCTCGAACCCAAACTGGCCGAGTCGTTCTAAAAGCTCATAGCCGTGGGCGGGACTTTCAAGGAGGAGCAAAATCAGGCAAGGTTCCATGAACCGTTCCATGCGCCCGCAAACCGCGGGGCCCTCTCCTTTGCTCAAGCCAACCACCTCCTGAACTTATGTATATATACATTATGTATATAGTCGCTAAACAGATTCTACCACCACCAAGTATCCCCGTCAAGATCCGATGGCAACAAAGAAGACTATCCTCTTGATGCACCTTAGCCGCATCAATCTCTTGGCGGAGCCGTGCGCCCGGGCGTTGAGGACCTGTAGAGGAAAAACTTGCCTTTTCACAAGGAATCCCCTGCCAATCCGGCGAACTAGGTGATGGGCGTTATGTCCTAACAAGCACAAAGCTTTAGGGAAAGGAGTGGGTAAGGTGCGCAAGTCGATGAGAGTCTTGGCGATCATCTTGGTTGTTATGTGTATGTGTCTTTCGGCGGCATTGGCGGCAGACAAGGAAATCGCGACTAGTTCATCGGTTATCATCGTGGACATGGTGGCTAAAGGAGGTCCGGTGGCCGAGTTCACCACCGCGGAGCTGCGGGAGCTGGTGGAAAGCGGCACTGTCCCGGGAGTTCTCGCCAAGAATGTGATTGTCTACGGCGAACATGCCGGCGATCGGGGCGTATGGGATTTCACCGGCATCCGTCTAGTCGATTTAGTCAAGTATGCGACGGGCTATGAGGCAGTGAAAGGCAATCGCCTGTACGGTCAGCGGAAAGGCCTTTATCTGGCCTGCTATGCGACTGACGGCTACAGCGGCGTCCTGTCTTGGTCGGAGCTGGAGTTCACCCCAACCGGCACCCAAGCCATGATTGCCTATAACTGGGAAATGGTCATGGCACCTAATGCCGGGGACATCCCCGATTGGACCGGTGAGCTGATCTTGATCGTCCCTACCGATACCTTCACCGGCGCAAGGGAGATCCAAGCCCTGAAGACCATCGAGCTGCGGCATGTTGGGCCGCCAAGCTTCTAAGGCTGAGCCCCCGGAAACGGGGGCTTTTCCTTTGTGCGAAGGAGTCCCTCCACCAACCAGCGACGGCAAAAGTTGTTTTTGGTGAAGACTGAGGGCAGGAGGTTCCCATCGGGAAAGAGAAAGTTAACGGCGGTTGTTAGCTTTGCAATTGAGCTGGAAAGAGGGTGACGATCATTCAAACAGATAAGATTCGCCGATTAGAACGCATAGCTTGGGAGCTGCGCAAAGATGTGGTGCGCATGTTTGCCCACTCGGGCACCGGTCATTTTGGCGGCTCCCTATCGTGTGCTGAGATTGTCGCTTGTCTCTATTTTGACGTATTGCAGATCGATCCGAAAAACCCCAAGTGGGATGGCCGGGACAGGTTCATCATCAGCAAAGGCCACAGCTGCCCCACCGTTTATGCGGCTTTGGCCAGGCTTGGCTTTTTCCCCGATTCTTGGCTTGATGAGTTTGAAGATACGGGGGCGCCGTTGACGATGCATCCTGATATGCACAAGATACCGGGGATCGAGGCCAGCACCGGGGCCTTAGGCCATGGCCTGTCCATCGGGCTGGGGATGGCCCAGGCCGCCAAGATGGACGGGAAAGAGCACCGGGTGTATGTGCTCCTCGGGGATGCCGAGCTGCAGGAAGGCTCCGTTTGGGAGGCCATCATGGCTGCGGCAAGCTTTCAGTTGACCAACCTCATCGCCATCGTCGACCGGAACACCCAGGGAGTCGACGGACCGACGGAAGAACTTATTCCCTTAGAGCCCCTGGGCGATCGCTGGCGAACCTTTGGCTGGGAGCCGCGGGAGATCGACGCCCACTCGCTCCCGGAGATCTTAGATGGTCTTGCCTGGGCTAAAGAAGCTAAGGAATCCCCTAGGGTTCTCATCTGCCGCGGCACAAAGGGCAAGGGCGTGTCTTTTATGGAGAATAATCCTGCCTGGCATAGCGCCCGGCCGACACATGAGGAGATCCAACTGGCCTTCCAGGAAATCGAGGAAGCCCTCGGGCGTCTCCAGTAACCAGTAGAGGGGATGTGGTTGAGTTGCAAGAAGTCGCTATGAAGGAGTTTAGGGAGAGCTTTGTCGAGGCCCTCATGGACCTTGCCGCGAAGAATCGGAACATCATCGCCATCACCCCCGATTTGATGGGCCCGATGGGACTTGCGCCCTTTGCCAAGCGCTTCCCCGACCAGTTTTTCAACATTGGCATCGCCGAGCAAAACGGCGTCGGTTTTGCCGCCGGACTGGCCCTCGAGGGCAAGATTCCATTTGTTGTCACTTTCAGCACCTTCACCACGGGCCGGGCCTTTGAACAAATCCGGGTGGATGTGGCTTACATGAATACCAACGTGAAAATAGTCGGCATGGCCGCAGGCTTGACTGGAGGCCTCACAGGCTCCACCCATATGGGGATTGAAGAGCTGGCCACCATGCGCGCCCTGCCCAATATGACTGTGGTGGCTCCCGCGGATGCCAACAGTACGGCGGCTGCGGTAGCCGCGATCGTGGACTATCAAGGTCCCGTCTATCTTCGCTTAGGTCGTCCCGCCGACCCCATCATTTATCCCGAGGATACGGAGTTTGTCATCGGTAGAGCCTTTGAGCTTCGCCAAGGGGACGACGTGGCCCTCATCGGCGTTGGGCCCTCAGTCTACCAGTGCCTCGTGGCCGCCGACAACCTGGCCAAGGAAGGCATCAACTGCCGGGTATTAGACGTGGCCACGATCAAGCCCCTTGATGAAGAGGCGATCGTAGCTTGCGCCCGGGAGACGAAGGGGATCGTCACCGTGGAGGAGCACAGCATCCTAGGCGGCCTTGGAGGAGCAGTGAGCGAGGTAGTTGCCGGGAGACACCCCTGCCGGGTCGAACGGGTGGGGCTTCGGGATGTATGGCCCCCAGCTGGAGACATGAACGATCTGCGTCGCATCATGAAAGTTGATGCTCCCGCTATTGAAGAGGCGGTCCGTAGCGTCTTAGGCAGATAACCAGCTCACCAGGGGCGCCCCAAGGAGCGCCCCTCGTTATCGCCATGACTCTTTCCTAACAAGCACCGTCGGCAGCAGGCGGTCACTTCATTAACCTCCAAATCTCATCCACTTCCTCCGCTGCCAAGGAGCGGGCTTGGCCTTGGGTCAAAAGGTAAATGCGACAGTTGTCTTCGATCTCCTCGGCAACGCTCAGGGCTTCGGTTAGGCTCGCCCCCAAAGCTACCACCCCGTGGTTTTGCAGGAGAAACCCATTCGCGCCGGAGGCTTTCTCGCGGATGGCATCGGCAAGGGCCTGGGAGCCAGGGCGGTAGTACGGAATAAGGGGGAGCTGGCGAACTAGATAGGCATAGCTCGGCGTGTAGGGCGGAATAGGCCGCCCGGGCTCGAGGAGACAGGCAAGGGCAGTAGCATGGGGCGAATGGGTGTGAACAATGGCCTGAACATCTTCCCTCGCCCGATAGATGGCCAGGTGCATTGGGCTTTCCCTAGAGGGTCGGCTCCCAACGAGAGGGCGGCCGGCAAAATCCACTTTCGCTAGCTGGTCCTCAGTCAGAGTCCCCAGGGAAAAGCCCGAAGGAGTGATCAAGAACCCATCCTGGGTTCGCAGACTAACATTCCCCCCCGACCCACTGACGAATCCCCGTTGATAGAGTTCGTGACATACAGCGATTAAGGACTTGGCAGAAGCCTCCACCTTGGCATCCCCTTCACAGAAACAAATTTGGGAGCCCTACGGCTCCCAATGGTCGACCATAGGCAAGTTACATACTTCTTTCTAAAAGCTCGATGACCTCCTGCAGCGTGGCCTGGCGAGGATTGACCAGGGTGTTGCGGCTCTTCATCGTCTCCTCCGCGATGGCGGGGATGTTCTCCCGCTTGATGCCCGCATCCCCGAGCCGGGCTGGAATACCGATGTCGGCAACCAGGTCATCAAGGGCCTTCACGGCAAGGAACGCTGCCTCTCGCGGCGGCAGACCCTCAATATCTTCTCCTAAGGCCTTGGCCACTTCGGCAAAACGCTCATAATCAGCCATCAGGTTGAATTCCGTGACCCGGGGGAGCATGATGGCATTAGCCAAGCCGTGGGGCAGCTTATTCTCCCAGCTGCCCAGGGGCATAGCCGCTGAATGGGCAAGTCCCAGCCGGGTGACGTTAAAGGCCATCCCCGCCAGTAGGCTGCCCATCAACATCCCGTCCCGGGCAGCCAAGTTCTGCCCGTTGGCCACGGCGGCCCGCAGGTTCTTGCCGATGAGTTCCATGGCCCGATAGGCCAGGGCCATCGAAATGGGGTTAGTATTAGTGTTAACATAACACTCTAGCGCATGGCTGAGGGCATCCATCCCCGTCGTCGCCGTCAGGAACGGCGGCAGGCTGACCGTCAGCTCCGGGTCGCACAGGGCCAAAGTCGCAGTCAACTGGGGACCGCTGACCACCGTTTTTTGGTCCCGCTTGGAATCGGTAATCACAGACGTCGTCGTTACCTCCGAGCCGGTGCCCGCGGTGGTGGGAATGCAGATGACGGTTCCAGCCTTGTTTTCTGCCTTGGCGAAGCCTTCATACCTCATCAACGGTCCAGGATTCGTGGCCAGGAGGGCTACGGCCTTCGCCGAGTCCATGGAGCTGCCTCCACCGACTCCGATGACGCCGTCGCACCCCTTCTCGGCATAGAGCTCATAGGCCCGTTCAATTGTGGTATCGAGGGGGTTTTCCTCCACTTCGGCAAAGATCGTCACTTCGACTCCCGCCTCTTTGAGGGAGGCTAGGATACCCTCCAACAGACCAACCTTCTCGATCCCCGGATCAGTCACAATGAGCGCACGGGAAATGCCCAAATCCTTCGCGTATTTGCCCGTATCCTTGCTGGCGCCAATCCCGTAGACGATCTCCGTCCCCATTGCATAATTGAAAATCCTAGCCATTAACGCCACCTCCCCGGATGATTGGTTATATCCGCCGTCCTAGCCTAGAATGGACACCTCCCGGGGCTGGACGGAACACCAGTGGGATTTACCACAAGATTGACTACGCCACCAATGACCTAATTTCCTCCTATAGTGGCAAAAGACAGACTAAACTCCGACAACGTTGGTAGCCGTGGCGCAGGAATATCGTCGCCCGCGTTCAAATAGTATCCATAGACCAACGGCTGGAGGGCAGCCTTGATTGAGATAATTGGCAACACTAGTGTTTGTCCCGATTGTCAACGATGCATCGCGTCTTGTCCCCGCGGGGCCTTAGTCTTCCAAAGAGGGCAGCCGCAGGTGCTGGCGGATAAGTGCCTGTCCGATGGGCATTGCCTTGCCGCGTGCCCCCGGGGCTTAATCCAGGTTCCGAGTCAGTTGGCAAAGGTCAAGGCCTGGCTGGCGAATGGTCATGATGTGGCGGTCAGTCTTGCCCCTTCCTACACTGTCTTGGCCAAGGAGCCGCTGAGAATTGTGGCCGCTTTGCGCAAGCTCGGCTTTTGCCGGGTTGAGGAGACAATCTCCGTCCTGGAAGAGACTATCCGCAGCCGAATCCGCCTCGCAGAAGGGTCGGGCGGGCCGCTGTTCTCATCATCCTGCCCCTCAGTCGTAGCTCTGATGCGAAGGGAGTTTCCCCATCTTCTGCAGTACCTCCCTCCCCTGCCCTCACCCATGGCGGCCCATAGCCGCGTCCTGCGGGAGAAGCTGGGGAATGGGGGCAAAGTAGTATTCATCGGACCTTGCCACGCAAAGAAAAGGGAAGCAGCGGCCGAAGAGGGAGCAGCCGATGGAGTCCTCACCTTCACTGAACTTTGGACGTGGCTGCAAGACGAAGGCATTCAGCTCGACTCACTCCCTGAAGAGTCGGTGGACGGGGATTATGAGCCTACCTCCCGGATCGGGCTGTTGGCCATGACCGCATCTGGGCTCGACCGCTGCCGCGATTTCCTGGCGGCTTTTCGGCCGGATGAGGAAGGCCCCAGGATCCTTGAGCTGCTAGCTTGCCCTGGAGGCTGTCTGTACGGGCCAGGCATGCCGCCCTTAGCGGACCGGGAGACGATTCTGCTCGATCAGCTAAATCGAGAAGGAGGGACGCGCAGTGAGGACGGAGACAGTCACCGTTAAGGTCTTCTCTCCCCATCGGGATCTCTTGGATGTGCGATACAGGCGGGAAGGATTGAAGGTCTCCCTAGAGGCAGGTTCGAGCCTGAAAGACCTCTTGACCGCCCTAAAAGGCATGAGCCCCGCCCTAGCTGGCCTGGAAGCCGACTTTAGCCGCGGCCAGGTAATGATCGCCCAGGGCAGCCAGCGGATCAAAGATCTTAGCGTTCCTATCCAGTTTGGACAAACGATCTGGGTCGTCGATGCTACCCAGGGGGGATAACTTGCTGATCCAACGAACGAGGGGGCAACCTGGCGAGGTTGCCCCGCAACATCAGTAAACGCCGTACTCTTGGAGAGCTTCCCACATGGCCATTACATTCTCCGGGGGAACATCCGCCTGGATGTTGTGGACCGTTGCAAAGACAAAGCCGCCGCCGGGGGCCAGGTCATCAAGGCGACGTTTGACTTCATCTTTCACCTGTTGGGGAGTCCCATAGGGAAGGATCTCCTGGGTATCCACCCCGCCACCCCAAAACACCAAATCCCGGCCAAACTCCTTCTTCAGGCGGCGAGTGCACATTTCGGCGGCGCTCACTTGGATCGGATTGAGGATATCGACTCCCACCTCGATAAGATCGGGAATGAACTGATAAACGCTGCCGCAAGAATGGAAGTACAGCTTGACGGGGGCCTTTTTCTTGATGAAATCAAAGAGGATCTGCTGGCGGGGCTTGATGTATTTCCGATACATATCCGGGGAGATGAACGGACCCCGCTGGGAGCCCAGGTCGTCTTGTTCGCAGACTACATCCACCACGTCCCCTAGATTGTCCAGAACCTGACCCCAAAAATCGAGTTTGATTTCCAGGACCCGATCTAAGATCCCCTCGGCCCGCGGGGTCCCCAAGGCCAAGTCGGTGAAAAAGTCGACGAAGCCCTCCAAATGGGTCCCTGTATGCAAGAATCCATTGCCGATGGTACCGCCAAAACAGACTAGATAGCCAGCCTCTCTATAGGCGATAGCCTGCTGGCGCAGGCCGGCGATGCGAGCGGGGTCACTCCCCTTTGGCCAGTTGTATGCGTCCAGGTCCACGTTGTATTGATGGGCAAGGGGATGATCATACATGTCGAAGTAGAATCCGCCAACTTTTGGCATCCGCCAGCCAATTCCCCATTCATCCCGCAGCTTCCAGTAGTCATCATCTTCTTCCAACACAACTTGATAGTTGCTAGGGGACTGCGGCACAACGCCGCGGGCATCGACTGCTAAGGCCTCTAACAGATCTTCATCGGCCAGGGCAAGCTGCCCCGTTCGACTTCGCAAGCGAACCTCCCTTTCGGGAAGCCTCAAGTAGTCCCTCAAGGCCCGGTAAGCCTTAACGGCGATGTTTGTGCCGGTGCAAGAACCTAGATCAAAGGGCACCCGATCGGGCTCTTGATGGTTTAGCGCGGCCAAGACCCTTTCCCTCGACTTCACCTCATTGCCTCCCCTCATCTAGATCTAATACCTTGCTGCTATGGTCCCGGCCGAGATAGAAGTTCAGCCAAGAAGAGGTGTGATGCAAGCTCCAGTTGCAGGGGGGCACCTCATACCGCCCGAGATTACCTTCTTCCCCGTAAGCCTTGAGCCTTTCGTAGGCCCTGACATAGAGGCAGCGGCGCTTGTTGGGGTAGACTTCACACCAACCCTCAAAGCTTCCCCCGCAAGGGCCGTTGCGCTGATTCTTGGGGCACTGGGACATGGGACAGAAATAGGCCAGGTCAAACAAGGCACAATCCCCGCACTGCTGACAGTTGTTGCTGATCAGCTTAATTAAGTGCTCAAGCCAAGTAACCGGTCCTTCTAACCGTGTGCCATCGACCAGCCGGGAGAACAAACGCATGGGACGATAGAAAATCCCCCGTTCATCGAAGAGGGTATGATGCAACAGACGGAAAAATCGATTGTCCAGGCTTTTGACCGGCAAAGTCCCATGCCGGTTCGTCGGCTCGCAAGTATTCAGTCCCGTACCTTCATCCCGCTGGAAGTAGTAAAACCCGCCCTCCTGGGGATAGTCAAACTCGCCAACTAGGTCGGGCCAATTGGGTACTAGTTCTTCCCCCTTGTCGACGATGTGGATCACATCTTCATACCTCAAACCATGCCCGCCGATATGGACACCGTTATACCCCATACCCTTCAGTAAGGCGTACAGTTTGGCCGCCCGCAGCAACCTGGCCCCTTTCCCCTTATCAGGCCCTTCTCTCTCCGACACGAGCTCTTCCATGAGTTTTTCCGTCACCACACACCCGGGCAATTGGTTCTGATACATCAGCCGAGCAATGCCATAGGTAAGCACATAGATGTTGCCGATGACAGGTATGTTCCAGCCGGCACTCCGTACAAACTGCAACAGTTCATGGAACTTGCGGGCATCGTACCCCACTTGGGTAATGATGAACTGGGCGCCGGCCGCGACTTTCTTCCTCAGTTTGTAATACTGGCCCAGGAGTTCTCCCTCTTCCTTCTTGAAGGGGGACACCGCAACTCCCGCAAAAAAATCCGTCGGCGTGAGCACTTCTGGTGGACCGAAAGAAGGGACTTCATAGCCCCCGTTCATCTCACCGATCATGCGCAAGGCATGGATCGGATCAAAGTCGAAAACTGGCTTGGGACGACCTGCCCGGTTGTCTGCCGGGTAATCCCCGCTCATCACCAGCAGGTTGTGGACTCCAGCTCGATGGAGGGCATAAAGCTGACTTTCAATTTGGCTGCGATTCTTGTCCTTACAAGTGAAGTGGACGATCACTTCGACGCCTTGTCTTGCCAGTTCCATCCCCAGGTAATCAGCGCCCATCGCCGGTTCGCCCCCGGGGTTGTCGGTGATGGTCAAGGCATGCACTCGTCCGTCCCTGGCCACTTCCTCAGCCGCACGAAAGATATCCTCCTGGGGCTTCCCAAAAGCTCCCCTTCCAGGAACAAGCTCCCAGGTTACAACGAAGTCGGTGTCGAGAGCTTCACGAAAACGATTGCGACCTCCCTCCAATTGCTTATCACCCCGCTGACCTCATCTTCTGCTTAGGGGTTCTTAAGAAAACGGCGATTTCCTGCTTCGATTGTCTATTAGTCCAAAGGGAGGACAAGGCAAGGGAATTGGCCAAAACAATAGGATAGGTAGCGAAGCAAGGGAGGAAGTATTCATTTGGATACACTAGCGAAGGTGAGGAGATTTCTCGAACCCCACGGGCTACAGGTCATGGAACTCGATGAGAGCACCCACACCGCACCCCTAGCAGCCAAGGCCCTGGGGGTGGAAGTAGGTCAGATCGCTAAGACCTTAGCCTTCGTCGGCAAGACCAAGGCGGTTTTAGTGGTGACAAGCGGCGATACCAGGATCGACAACAAAGCTTTGCGGGACATTGTCGGCGAGAAGATGCGGATGGCCAGCCCCGAAGAAACCCTGGAGCTGACAGGTTATGCTCCCGGCGGGGTGTGCCCCTTCGGCGTCCCCGAGGGTCTGCCCATCCTGATCGATTTGAGCATGGAACGGTTCCCGGAGGTTTATGTTGCGGCAGGAACTCCCAATTCGGCAGTGCCCATGTCCGTTGAGGAGCTCCTGGCCATCACCGGCGGGCAGCCTTGTCGGGTCAGCCGGGTGCACTCCTAAGTTTTACGCGAATCTTGTTTTGAATGGGGAATTCGGGCAGGAATTAGCCTTCCCAGGGGGAACTAAGCCAGCAAACCGGAGAGGAGGTCTACCAATGCAATGTAGGACCGCCTGCGAGACTGCGGAAGAGCGACGTGCTGACGGAGAGAAGGCGCGGATAGCCCTAGTGAAGACCGCCGATCGGAAAGAAGGGGTCTACCGCTGCTTGGAGCTGTTGGATAACACCGTCGCTGGTCAAGATGTCCTCATCAAGCCAAATTTCAATACCAGCGACCCTGCACCGGGCTCGACCCACAATGACACCCTGAGGGCTCTCATTGAGGGCCTGCGGAACCAAGGGGCAAAGAAGATCACTGTCGGCGAACGGAGCGGCCCGCCCCTAACAGCCGACGTCCTCAAGGCAAAGGGCATCCCCGAACTTCTGGAGGAACTGGACGTTGACCTTATCAATTTCGATGAACTGCCGCCGGAAGAATGGGTGCATGTGAATCCGCCAGGGAGCCACTGGAAAAATGGATTCATCGTACCCCGGATAGTCACCGAGGCCCCTAGGATTGTGGCGACGGGCTGTCTCAAAACCCACCAATTCGGCGGCATCTTCACTTTGTCGCTGAAACTGGCCGTGGGCCTGGTCCCCCGCCGAGGCTACGAGTATATGAGGGAGCTTCACGACTCTCCCCATATCCGGAAGATGATTGCTGAGATCAACTACGCCTACCATCCCTGCCTAATAGTCATGGACGGCGTTGATGCCTTTGTTAGCGGCGGGCCATCAACGGGAGAGCGCAGACAAGCTAATGTTATCTGGGCCGGTCACGACAGGATCGCTGTCGATGCGGTCGGAGTGGCCATCCTCAAGGACCTCGGCACCACTCCCGAAATCGAGAACCAACCCATCTTTGCCCAGGAGCAAATCCAACGGGCAGGCGAGCTGGGCCTCGGGGTCACAAGCCCCGACAGCATTGAAATAGTCACTGCGGATAAAGAAAGCGAGGATTATGCCGCCGTCCTCCGGGGCATTCTGGCGAAGGGATAAAGGGGAGCGGCTGCTCCCCTTTTCTCTTAATAGTAACCGTATTTCTCCACTGCCCGGCTCATGGCCAAGAGGTTTTCCGGCCGGACATATGACGGAATCGAGTTTTCGCTGGCCAGCAGATACCGCCCGCCGGGGGCCAATTGGGAGATCCGCAGCTTCACCTGAGCCTCAACCTCTTCCTCCGTGGCCCTAGTCAAAGTGTAGTTGAGGTCGATATTCCCCAGCAGCCCCACGCGATGGCCGTAGTCCTTCTTGAGTTGGACAATATCGACAGCTGCCGGCTCGAGATTGCCGATGGCGCTCATACCTAGGGGCAACATGTCTTCAATCAAGGGCAAGAAGTTGCCATCAGTATGGAGGATCCAGGGTTTCTTTAGTTTCTCCACCACTCGCTTGTAGCGAGGGACGAACAACTCCCGGAAGATTTGCGGTGAGAACAAGGGGCCGGCGCTGTGGGCCAAGTCATCGGAAATGATGACGTAATCAAAGTCCATTTCATTGACATGCTCCACCACAGCCAAGGTCCAGTCGTTGAAAATATCCATCACCGTCTCGACGAACTTCCGGTCATCGTACAACATCAGGGAGAATGTCTCGATGCCGATGCTAAGGTAGGCATTGGCCATCCCCGCCCGCAAGCCGCAAGCCGCTGCGTAGTCCCTTTTGTGGTGCTTCAAGTAGTCACTGATGGGTTTGTAGAGATTCTCATCGTGGGGATCGGGCAGCTGCTCCATCAAGAAGTCCAACTGGTCCCAGCCTTTGATCAGACCATCCCCCACATAGTCCACGCCCCCGGAAAAAGTGCGCTCGACGACATCCGGCGGCTTGAGGTTGACGCTGATGTTATCCAAATTCAGAATCTCCATTAGTCCCGGGTCCATCCTCATCCGGGGCGGCACAGACACGGGACGCCCCAGGAGTTTTTCGGCAACTACAGGATCGATGCCCGATTCAATCCAGGGCACCCGGTCTGGAATCCCCCCCGCCAGCGTCGTCATGACCCGCTCCCTTGGTGTAAGTTTGGCCAACCTGTATTCCTCCTTCTTAATCTTATCCTAGTAGCAAATTGGGCAAGAATGTAACTAGACTTGGGAAAAACACCAGCAGCAACACAGTGACCAACAGGGGGATCAGATATGGGGTCACCGCCTTGATCATCCTGGCAACAGAAATCCCCGCCACCTCCGCAGTTACATAGAGCACCGAGCCAACGGGAGGAGTCAACAGCCCAATCATGAGCGTCAGCACCATCACTACCCCACAGTGAACAGGATCGATGCCTACCTGACTCATCAAGGGCTTAAAGATGGGGACCAAGACAACTATGGAAGCAGTTGCTGCAGAGAAAGTACCTACAAAAAGAAGGAAAACGACAAGCAACAACATCACCACAGTCGAATTCGTGGAAATGCCGAACATCGACCGGGCAAGGACTTGGGGCACCCGCTCCCAGGTGAGAATCCAGCCGAATAGGCTGGCCGCGCCCACGATCAGGATGATCGATGCGGTGCTGATCACCACGTCCTTGATCATCCCCGGGATTTCATCGAGGGGCAGTTCTCGGTAGATGAAGTAACTGAGGCCAAAAGCGTACAATACAGCCACCACCGCAGCCTCGGTAGGTGTAAACACTCCCGTCAGGATGCCCCCGATGATGAGCACCGGCGCCATTAGCGGAGGAAAGGCTTCAGCGAAACTTTTCCGCAGCCGCTGGAGATCGACTTTGTCCCTGCGGGGATAATTCCTGCGCTTGGCCACGAAGTAGGTAAAGATCATCATGGTGAGCGCCATCAGGATGCCCGGGATTACGCCACCGACAAACAACCGGCCGATCGATACCTCAGCCATGACTCCGTACAATACCATGGGAATACTGGGAGGGATAATCGGACCAATCGTCGATGATGCCGCCGTGACCGCTGCGCTGAAATCATCATCAAAGCCAGCGTCCCGCATCGCCTGTATCTCAATGGTGCCAAGCCCGGCGGCGTCCGCCACCGCTGAGCCTGACATGCCAGCGAAGATCAGGCTGGCGACAATATTGACATGTCCCAAGCCCCCGGGGATATGTCCCACCAAGTCGTTAGCGAAATTGAAGATGCGCCTGGTGATGCCTCCAGTATTCATAAGCTTTCCCGCCAGCATGAAAAAGGGGACGGCCAGCAGCACGAAGGAGTTCATTGACCCATTGATCCGCTGGGCGACTACCCCTAAGGGGATGCCCCCTCTGATCATTAGATATCCGAGGGATGAGGCTCCCAAAGCAAAAGCGATGGGCACCCGCAGGAAGATGAGGAGCAACAGTCCCAACAATAGATACAGTCCGGACAAGGTCTACACCCCCTATTCCGAAAGGCTGCTGGTCTTGGCCGATTTATGGGGAAATACTAGGTACAAGAGCATCGCCAACCCCGCCAAGGGGATGATGGCATAGACATAGCCCACTTTTACCTGCATGGCTGGGGTTACGCTGGTCATCTCCGCCAATACCAGTCCATACCCTTCTTTGGTCAGCACGATCAGAAAAACGCCGACAACAACCAGGACCACCTTGTCCAGTATGCGCTTTCCCCATCCGGGGAGGGCTTCATACAAGATGTCGACGACCATATGCTTATCATAACGGATGGCCAGGATGGAGCCTATATAAATCATCCATAGGAAGCAAAGACGGGCTAGCTCCTCAGCCCAAAACAAAGGGCTATTCAGGGCATAGCGCAAGAAAACCTGCACGGCCGTGATCACCATGGCAATGAAGAATAATAAGCTTCCGCACAACGTCAGGAACAGGTCCAGCCCCCGGTCGATCTTCTTGAGCATAATCCTCACCTCCCAGAAAGCAGTGGCGGGGCGGGTTCCCCCGCCCTCTTTCTTATTGGGGTTCACACGCCCTGACGGCCTCGACAAAACCTGGCCACCACTTGTCAAGCAGGCTCTGGGGAATGGTGGCAGTTGCTTTCCGGAAGCTCTCGACATCCAATTCAGGGGGACCGATGACTGTCATGCCGGCAGCCTTCAGGTTCTCAAAGAGCTCGTCCTCCGTCTCTTTGGTCAACTGATTGCCATACTCGCAAGCCTCCGCGACCGATTGCATGAGTATCTCCTGATCTTCAGGACTCAAGGACTGGAAAACCTTATCGTTTATGTGCAGCTGGTATAGGCTGTATTGGTGACCGGTGAGTACCAAGTATTTTTGCACCTCATACAAGCCATGGCCGTAGATCATATCGAAGGGGTTCTCCTGGGCTTCCACCACACCTTGCTGGAGAGCGGTGAACAACTCGTTGAAGGAGATTGGTGTGACCACAAAGCCCATGGCGCCAAAACCCTGGATGTAAATGGGGTTTTCAGCACTGCGCAGCTTCATGCCCTTGACATCGGCAACACTACGAACAGGCTTATTCGTCGTCAGGTGGCGGGCACTGCGGATCACCCAGCCGATAGTCCTAATCCCGGTCCGCTTCCGGGTTTCTTCCCGCCAAGTCTGGCCCAAGGGAGTTTCCATGAAGTCCGACGCGTGCTGCTCGTTCTTGAACATGTAAGGCCAGTGCACGCCTTCGAATTCCGGCACCGCCCGGATGGCCACGTAGTCGCCCGCCCACATCATCTGCATGGCGCCCATCCGCAAAAGCTCATACATATCAACCTGACTGCCCAGCTGACTGGCCGGGAAGACCTCGATCTTGATCCGGCCATTGGTCCTTTCATTGACCAGCTCGGCTAGTTTATAGGCCGCCTTGTCCACGGGACTTCCATCGGGCATGATATGACCCAACTTCCACACCTGAGCTGCACCGACTGGCAGAGTCAACATACACACTAGAAGGGACACGATAACCAGCGCTAATCTTGTTCTCTTCATTGGCTGACACCCTTTCTCTTAGTGATTGACACATGCCAACAGAAGCAAGTTCCCCGTTTTATCCCTAGACCTCCTTTCGCAACTGGGATTGACCATCTTCAGTGCACAAGAAGGGGTTCTTGACGATGGCGGCACAGGTTTCTTTAGTGCGTCGCAAATGAGACTCCATCCGCGCGACGGCCAGTTCCAAGTCCCGCTGCCGGTAAGCCTCATAGATGGATTTATGGTCCTCAATTATCAAGCGGAAGCGTTCAGCCACCGGCAAGGCCCACACCCTAACCCTTAGCAGGTGCAGTTGCATCTGCGCGACAACTGTCTTGATCTTCTCATTCTGCGCGGAATCGAGAATGACTTGATGGAAAGCCTCATCGCCATCGATAAAGGCGCGAAAGTCCCGGGCAGACGCAGCCTTTTCCTGATCGTCGATAGCTGCCTCCATCGCCCGCAATTCATCGGCCCCGATACGACCAAATCCCTCTTTGACTGCCGTCACTTCGAGGACCTCTCTAACGAGGCGGGCCTGGAGAACTTCATCGACCCTAATAGGAGCCACAAAAGCGCCGCGCTGGGGCATGATCTCAACCAAATCTTCCCTTGCCAGACGGAGTAATGCCTCGCGTACAGGAGTCCGACTGATCTGCAGCTTCTCAGCCAGTTGGTTCTCCGAAATCAGCTCCCGCGGCTGCAAATCCCACCAAATAATGGCATCCCGAATTATCCTGTATGCCCACTCGGCGTAGGAGGTCCGTGCCTCCCGTGCTGGCTTCCGCAACCAGGCCACTCTCCCATCCCAGGCGAGATACTAGCTTGTATGGTAGTTCTTCCTCTATTTCTCTTTTCCTGCAAAGAAACAATATTGCATTTCATTCCTCTGGCACTGCAGCCTGACCAACTCGACGAAGTCCGTGGAGCAGCCTGTTTGGAAGATTTTACGTCGTGTTGCCGATTATTGGTATCCTAGCTGGTTTTCAGTTTTTTCTGGCTGTTGGGCGATTATCCCCTCCCAGATGCAGGAAATCGGACGCGGACTCCAGAAAAGTGATACTAAACACAATCAGTTTTTCCCCAGGCAGGTGGGTGGCCCGTGAAAAAGCTGCGTATTAATCTCGATGAAGCCAGGCTGGGCATGCGCCTTGCCAAAGATGTTTTTGCCAGATCCGGGCAACGGCTGCTAGCGGCCGGAAAGAACCTTACCCCTACCATCATCGAGGGACTACGCCAACACTTCATTTTTGAAATCGAGGTCTTGATCCCATCTACCGACACCTTCGAAAGTAAACAAGACCTAGTAGTCCAGGTCCAGGCGACGGCGGATTACTTAGAAGATCTGATGGCCAAGGCCAGCTCGGGCGGACGAATTGACTACGCTGAGACAGAACAGGCCTTGGCGCCGCTGCTTTTTCGGCCGGAACAGGGCTTTGAAGTGGTTCAGCTGATGACCTCTCTTTATGAGTGGCACCATTACACCTATAACCATGGGGTTGCTGTGGCAGCTCTAGCGGCTTCCATCGCCAATTGGATGGAGCTTGGCGAAAAAGCCTTTTTTGAATTGGCCATGGCAGGCTATCTCCACGATTTAGGGAAAGCGATGATCCCCCAGGAGGTCTTGAACAAACCAGCCGACTTGGACGAGCATGAATGGGAAGAAGCTCGCAAACACCCTGTTTATGCCTACGAGCTGTTGAGAAGCACCCCTGGAGTGCCGGAGAAGGTGACCAGGGCCATTTATGAGCATCACGAGCGAAACGATGGTTCGGGCTACCCCCGGGG
>LSQX01347100.1_pt1 | contig 54893 bp, 41 predicted proteins | sample 654561 | NCBI WGS metagenome assembly LSQX01 (sample SAMN04489861, study PRJNA283612) | anaerobic digester metagenome | isolation source: 4 biogas reactors fed with cattle manure at either 37C or 55C with and... | place: Denmark: Kongens Lyngby | collected 2014 | reverse complement strand
GGACCGCCTCGGGCCTCCCTGGTCTCCCCGTCCCCTTCCGCCACCCCGTCCCCTCTGGCCTCCGCGGCCCCTCAGGCCTCCCCGGCCTCCGCGGCCTCCGCGGCCCCCCCAGCCTCAATTTTCCTACACTCCGAGCAGGGATCCCCGCCGATCCACCGAATGTGCGACTCAAGCGTGAAGGCTTATTCCTGAGGCGTCGGGCCTGCAGCGCGATGCCGAACGGCACAAGCCCCAAGCCCACGGCCTGCAGCGTGACGCCCGGTCCCTCAGGCATCAACGCAAGCCTGCATCCTGGCGGCTGACCCCTTGGCGGCTGCCCCTTGCCCGTTGGGCCCGAGGGTTGAGCCCGGAAGCCTCACGCCTGTTCCTTCAACCGACAGCCTCGAACCCGGCGAAAGGAGACGAAAACGGTGACACCGACGCGATTCGTGGTGGCAACGTACAACATCTGGGGCGTAAACCGTTGGCCGGAGCGCGAGGAGGCGCTGCGCGGCTTTTTGACCGACGTGCGGCCCGACATCCTCGCACTGCAAGAGTTCAGGCCTGAGACTCGGGATGTCATCGACGAGGAACTGCACGACTTTGAACGTGTGGATGACCCCTTCGAAGGCTGGACCCGCGAGGGCAACATCTACTGGTACAAAGGCCTGTTCGAGAAAGTTGAACACGGCGCGGAGGACATCGGCATTCTAGAGCCCCTGCGCCGTCTTTTCTGGGTGCGCCTGCGCATCATCGGCACCGGCCGCACGATTGTCGTCGCCACGGCCCACTACACCTGGGTCGGACACAAGGTCGAACGGGAGACCCACGTCAACCCTCGTGTCGCACAGGCGGAGAAAACCATTGAAGCCCTCGGTCGCCTCGTTCCACCCGACGAGCCCCTCATCTTCATGGGCGACCTGAACGAATCGAACAATGCCATCAAGAAGCTGCGTGAAGGCGGCCTCACCGACTGCTGGCGCGGGCGGGGTACCTATCCGCCGCCCACGCACCCCGCCTTCCCCACGGCCAAAGGCGCACCGGCCGTACTCGACTGGCAGCTCTACAGGGGCCCGCTGCGTCCGATGGTGTGCGAGGTAGTCGATTATGCAAAAGGCGACCTGGCTCCCTCAGACCACAAGCCGGTGCTGGTCGCCTACAGCCTCGAACCGGAAAACGCAGATCAGGCCCAGAGCGACTAGGTTTCCGCCTCTGCCTGCAGTTTAACGCAACCTGCTCGGGCCGGATGCAACCGACCCTTCGCATCCGGCCGGGCATCCACCCTTACAGTGCACTGAATCTAAGCAACTCACGAGGAGGATGTTTCTGAGTTGTGCCGAATCCATACAGACAAACAGAACGCATTAGGGAGATGCCCACATGACCGTGCACAGGAGAAGGACCGGCGCCGCGCGCTTTGTGTTGCTGCTTTCGTGCGTTTTCTTTGTCTCTTCGCTCGCCACGGCGCAAACGACGGTGTACATGCTCGAATTCATGCGTCCCGAGGAATCGGCCTGGCAGCGGCGGGTGATCGATCTGTTCCACGAGCGGCAAGACCAAATCCGCGTGGAGATCGTCTCGGTAGCGGGGACGAACGCGATACAGAAGATGCGTGTGATGCTCGTGGCCGGTGAACCGCTCGACATCGGCTACTACGATCCCCACGTGGTGAACAACTGGGGTTCCGAAGGCATCGCTCGCGATCTTACACCGTACGTGGAAAGGGATAAGGCCGTTTTCGAAGAGTTCTTCCCGCCGGCCATGGACCTCTTTAACGTGCGTGGGCGCCAGTACGGCATTCCGATCGATCTGCAAGCTATGGCCACCTTCTACAGCCAGAAGGCCTTCGACGAAGCCGGCCTGGCCTATCCGCACCCCGATTGGACCTGGGACGACTTTGCAGCGCTCGGCAGGAGGCTCTCGGTGGACCGGGACGGCGACGGTGTCATCGATCGCTGGGCCGTCCGCTTTCCCGAGTGGATGCACTGGATGCCGATGATCTGGGCCTTCGACGCGGACTTCGTCGATCGCGTGAAGGAACCGACCGCCTTTACCGGAGACACCTTGGAAATGCAGCGGGCCCTCGAGTTCATGGTCGACCTGATCCACGGCCAAAAGGTCATGGCCCCGCCCGGTGTAATTACAGGACGCACGGCCGACAACATTGTGCGCACTGAAGTGATCGCTATGGGTCTTGGCAACACCATTTACATGCAGCACGCGATTCCGGCGGAGCAGGCCACGGGCGTGCCGTGGAACGTAACCCGGCTGCCGATCGGCCCCACCGGCAACCGCCCGAGCTTGCTCAATGCCATTGGCCTTTTGATTTTCGAAACGTCGCAAGTGCCCACCGCCGCCTGGGAAGTCATCAAGTTCTTCAGTTCCCGCGACGCCATGGAACTAGCGGTATCGATGCGCGGCACGATGGTGCCCCACCGCGGCGTAACGGTCGAAAGCTGGATGAACGCGTACACAAGTCCCAAGGACCGCCACTTCTTTATCGAGGCGATCGCCGAGGGACGGGGCATTCCCAATCTGGTCGACGACGGCTTGTCCGCGGTGCGCACCCAAATCGACCGGATCGGCCAAGGTCAGGTCACGATACCGGAGGGGCTGGAAGCGATGCGCACCGGGGTTGAAAACTGGCTCCGGCAACAGCCATGGGTGAACTGAGGCGCGCGTTGTTTGCCGGCACCCACGGCGATCCGTAACGCCAAAAGCCCCGTCGAGAGATGAAAACCGCCGGGAGGAGGACCCACCCTCCTCCTTTTTGTTGTTTTTCTGCCTTTCACACCTCCTTCCACCCACAAAGACCAACACCTAATTGACCATTATGAAGTTGGTTTTGTATGAGTTTTCGCGTTTCCTTTAGAGGATTTTTCGCTGCGGACCACAAACCTAGTAAGAAAGATACACCCCCGGAGCCGAGCGCAGCAGAAGAATTGCCCGGCAGCCGGAACAAAGCGAAATTGGAGGTGTCGCGCTGTGTCGCTTGTGCACAAGATGTCCCGCGGTAACGTAGTGAAGCTGTGTCTTGGCCTCGTGCTGCTGGCGATGGCCTCGGCGCCCGCGGCCCTGGCCCAAAAGAAGCTGACCTTCGGCGTAAACTGGTGGCCGGAAGATGCGACTTCCCGTGGGTTTATGCCCGTTGTCGAGGCGTTCAAAGAGCAGCATCCAGACGTCGCAGTCGAGATCCTCTGGGTAACGGCCCTGACCCAACCTTGGTCGGCGTCGACGGACCGTGCCATTACCTTGTGGGCCTCCGGGATGGGACCCGACGTCGTGCTGGTCGCCACCGACGTCCTCGGTCAACACGCTTTCAACGGACTTTTGCTGCCCCTCGATCAATATGTGGCAAGTAGCGACGTCAACCCCGACGATTTCGTCCCCGGCTCCTGGAACGAGATGTTCTGGGACGGCACGATGTACGCCTTGCCGCTGAAGGTCGACCCCAACTTCGCGCTCGTGTGGAACAAAGACTTAGTCGAACAGGCCGGTCTGCCGAGCGACGAGGGGCCGCGCAGGCGGCCCAGTTCGACTTCCCCCACCGTGGCGAGGCCATGCGCTTTGCCGTGACGGAAACCCTCACCCGCTGGCTCGACGACCATCCCGACATTCCACTCGGCGTAGGCACCCAACCGTATAAGGAAGACGGCGGTCCGGCGAATCCGTCCTGGGTAGGCGGCTGGGCGATCGGCATTGCGATCGGCATCATGTCGGGCACGAAGGAACCCGACTTGGCTTGGGAATTCATCAAGTTTCTCGCCGCCGATCCCCAGGGCTCGGCCATCTTGTTCGGTCCGGCCCGTTGGATCCCGGCTTACTTGGAATCGGAGATCATCCCGCAGTATTTGGAGGACCCGTACTTGCAGCCCTATCTGCGCATGGCGGCCACGGCCCAGTTCCATCGACCGGTCATGCCCCTCAGCAGCGACTACGGTGACGGCCTTGGACCGGGCCTTTGCCGACGTGATGAACGGAGTCAGCCAGCCCCAAGACGCCCTGGCCTTCGTGACGCAGCTCATCCAGTCGGAGCTCGACATCGTCCTGGGCCGGGAATAAATCGTCTTCCCATCCTCCCCGCCGAAGACGAGCACACCGTCGCGGGAGCGGGCAGCGCCGCGGCTCCCCTGCTTTATCGGCGGACAGGCCACAAGGGACTTTCCCACGCCGAGGCGAACGCATCCCCTGACGGAAAACAAACGCGACAAGGAGGCCGACACGCACGATGCAGAAGCTGAGCCCGAAGCCGAACGCCGTTCCCGCCCCTTACCGGACGGAACGCCGCCTGGACCCGGGCGCTTTCTCCGCTCCGCCAGCAAGTTACCGGGCTATGCCCTTCTGGTCGTGGAACGATTCCATCACAAGAGAAGGCGCGCTGCGGCAAATCGACGAGTTCCACAAAGCCGGTGTCGGAGGATTTTACGTACACGCCCGCCCCGGCATTTGGACGCCATTTCTTTCGGATGAATGGTTCGAACTTTTTGCGCTCTGCGTTGACCGTGCCTCCGAACTGGGTATGCAGGTGTGGATCTACGACGAATGCAGCTATCCGAGCGGCTTTGCCGGCGGCCTCGTGCACGACCACGACCCTACGCTAGCCCAGAAGATGCTCCACTGCCGTTTGGTAAGCCCGGCCGACGCACCCCACGAACACACGATCGCGCGGTTTTGGGTCCTCCAGCACGCGCCGGGCCGGACGGATTACCGCTCAGCTTCTCAGGAGGGCCCGCCGCCCGCATCCCACGCCCAGCTCATCGAGTTTTTCGTCGCCACCCATCCCGGCATTCCCTGGCTCAACGGGCGGCCGTACATCGACGTGTTACATCCCAAGGCGGCCGCCGCGTTCCTCGCGGTCGCCTACGAACCGTACCTGCGGTTCAAGGAGCATTTCGGCACCGTGATTCCGGGCGTCTTCACCGATGAACCCCACTTCGAACCCTTGCGCTCGTCAAGTCCCGACTTTCTCCTGGCCCTACCTTGGACGCCCGACCTTCCCCAAGTGTACCGGGCGACGTTCGGTGAAGAGCTGGTGCCGCGCCTTCCCGAGCTTGTCCTCGACACGGTCCACGGCTACAGGACGCGGGTCCGCTACTGGCAGCTCCTCTCCCGCCTTTTTATAGAACGTTGGCTGCGTCCGATTTACGACTGGTGCGACCAACACGGCCTCCTGCTCACGGGCCACTTCTGGGAGCACGCCTTGACGCCCGACTACACCGGCAGCATCATGCTCCCTACGGCGTGGCAGCACATACCGGGCGTCGATCTTCTGGGCCGCGACAGCCTGAAGGACCGGCAAAAGTGGGACCTGGGCGAGCGGGGAATCTGGAACGGCACCCCCGAGCAGATGGGCAATATTGCGATGATCAAGGCCGTCACGAGCGTCGCCCACCAGACCGGCCGGGCCCGGGTGCTGTCGGAGACCTACGGCGGCGCGGGGTGGGATCTGAACTTCGCCAAGCAGAAAATCATCGCCGAATGGCAGGCGGCCTTGGGCGTGAACCTGCTCGTGCCGCACCTAAGCCATTACAGTTTGCGAGGCGAGCGCAAACACGAACATCCGCCCTCCTTTCTCGGGCACCAGCCGTACTGGGACGACTACCCGGTGGTGCACGAATACCTGTCTCGTTTACATTACGCGCTGTCCCAAGGCACATACGAGGCTGAAGTGCTCGTCCTCCACCCTATGACGAGCGTCTGGGTGGGTCACAGGGCAAGTCGCCAGCCCTTCGAAACGATCGGTGATCCGCACATTGTCCCGTCGCATCTCAAGGAACGGCTCAAACTGGACTTGGACGATCTCGTAAAGGACCTGTCGGCCGAAGGCTGGTCCCACGACATGGGTGACGAGCTCATCTTACAGGATTTGGCCGCGGTAGAAGGCGCTCGGCTACGGGTGGGCGCGATGACCTACGACGTCGTGGTGCTGCCGCCGTGCGTGAACCTCCTCGCCTCCACCGTCGATTTACTGGAGCGGCTCCTCGACGCAGGCGGCAAGGTAGCAGCCGTAGGCCGCATGCCGCAGTTCGTCGACGGATTGCCGGACGAGTGCCTGTCCCGCCTCCTGTCACGCATACACATCTTCCCCACCGCCCGGGACCTGCTGGCGTGGCTGCCCGCGGTAAGCTCCCGCAAAGCCCGCATCGACCTTTCCGAACCCGGCTGCATCTACACCCACGTGCGCCGGCTCGCAGGTGGGCGTCTCGTCTTCGCCGTGAACGTGGGACCGGCGGCGCACCGGGATGTAAACGTGCTGATCCAGCTGCCGGACGATGTACAAGGCGAACCCGTCGTGGAGCGGCTCGACCTCGCGACGGGAACGGCCGCCGCCTTGCCCCATGCCGTGGTGGACGAGGGCGAGATGGGCCCGACGGTACAGGTACAGCTCGATTTTGCGGTGGAGGAATCGCACCTTCTCTTGGTACGCGGCGCGCCGGCAAGTCCGGTGCCAGCCAGCGCCCCGGACGGCCAGCGCGCGATCACCGGCACGTCGCCCACCGGACGCCACGAGCCGAGGGGACCCGTCCGCCGCAGGACCCTCGGCCGCCGCTGGCGGTTCGAGCGACGCGATCCGAACGTGCTGGTTCTCGCGCGCTGCGCCTATCAGTTGGAAGGGCCGGACGGCAAGGCCACGGAGTGGAGCCATCCCCTTCCCCAGCCCGCGCTGAAACGGCTGCTGCGCAGGCGCTACGGCTGGCCCGAGATTACCTTCCGCGAGGTGCAGCCGTGGAGGAAGTACGCCGGCGGCCCGCCCGAACCCGTGGACGAACTGACGCGCCTTTGCTTCCGTGTGGATCTAGCCTTCGACCCCAGCCCGGAGCAGCAGCTGGAACTGGTCGTGGAAGAGGCGGCCGAGTGGTCAGTGGCGGTGAACGGGCGGCCGGTTTCGCCCAGCGGAGACTGGTGGATCGATCCGGCCATGCAGCGCTTGCCCGTTGGCCATGTGCTGCGCCGCGGCGAAAACGTGATCGAACTGGCCTGCCGCTTCCGGGAGGATATGAGCTTCGAACCGGTCTATTTGATCGGCGACTTTGCGGTGGAGACGTACGATATGCGCACGTTCCGGCTGACGCACGAGCCGGACACGCTGGCCGCCGGCAGCTGGATATATCAAGGATATCCCTTCTACGCCGGGCGTATGGCGTACCGGCAAGAGGTGGAGCTGCCGGCCGCGGGACGCACCTGGCTTGAGCTGCCCTACTTGCCGGCAGCCGCGGCGCGGGTGCGGATCAACGGCGTGTACGTCGGCACGCTGGCCTGGGCGCCGCTTCGGGCCGAGCTGACCGCACACGTGCGCACCGGCACGAACACGATCGAGATCGAGGTGGTGAACAGCCTGCGCAACCTGTTCGGGCCCCACTACCGTTTCGAGCCCCTTGCCCTCGTGACGCCGGGCCACTGGTTTTACGACGGAACGGCGTCGTCGGAGATGGCGGTGGTGCCCGACGGGCTGCCCGGCGACGTGTACATTGTGCAGGAGCGATAAAGCCGGAGGCTGGCGCGGTGCCTCCGGTCTCGCCTACATCTGGTAACGCACGAGAACCGGCTTATGGTCGGAAGGTGCCACTCCGTCGAGGAAGAAGTCCACGGGTCCGCCCTCGACAACCCAGATCGGCCCCGAGTAAAACTGCCAATCCAAGATCCCGCGGTACGAGGTCGTTCGCGGGTCGGCGGGGTACGTGGGCTGTAAGGGCTCGCCATCCGCGCCCACGGAGTCGCGCAGGCCGCCGGCCCGCAACGTGTCGATGGCCGCTCCCGACTCGTTCAGGTCGCCCATAAACAGCACAGGCTCACCGGGCAGCCGGATCGCGGCGAGGGCCTCCAGCGTGCGACGGGCCATGTCGACGCGCAGTCCCGCCCCGTGGGTCCGGATGCAGTCGTGGCCGTCCCACGTGTAATGGGCCGTCGCGACGAGCAAGGTGCGCTCGGGTTCGACGTCCTTTACCCGGAGCCGCACCCAAAACATACGGCGCGCCGTTTCGCAGATACCCACGTCTTCTGCGCCGTACTCCACCAGTTCGAACCGCTCCCGTGACCAGTAAATATTGCCCTCGAACACCCAGCCGCTAAAGAGGTCGATCACGAGATCGTGATCGGGCAGTGCGCTAGCGATCGTCTCACGGTGCTGGAGCTTGAACTCCTGCACGGCCAAAATGTCGGGCTGCATCTCTTTGAGTACGGCCTCGAGCGCGGCGGACCGCTGCGGCCACTGATTCGTGCCCCAAAGGTTGTAGGTGACGGCTGTGAATTCAAAGTCGGCATAGCCGGTGTTGACCGCGCGGGAATCGTGGGTGATCTCCACGGGGACTTGCGGAGCGAAGTCGTGCTCCACGTCGTAATGGATCTTGAAAGTACCGCGGCGGGCCGGCAGCGGTACGGTCACGACGTACTCTACCAGCTCTCCCGGATTTGCCGCTACTTCCTGACGCAAATTTGCCGGGGGCGATTCCACCGGCACTTCCTCGTAGCGCAGGGCCCGTTCGTTCCAAACCACCTCAGTGAGGCGGGCCGACACCAGAAAACTGCCGGACAAGGGCACGGTGCTCTCGAGGCGAGCAGCAATCGTAGCAGCATGGAGGTCCGGGTTGAAGACGGGTTGCGCCAGATGAAGCTGCGCGCTGCCCGCGACGAGACGCAGGCGACGCGTGGCGGTCACCTGCCCGGCGTCGAGGTACTCAAGGCGCAGATCCATCGGGCCGGCCCGCTCCTCCGTCACCGTAAACAGCGGAAGTTCAAAGCGCGTCTTGGAACCGGGAACCTCGGCCAGTACTTCGGAAACTCCGGCTCGCTCCAGGCGGACCCGCCAGGTACCGCTCGCCGGAGCCGCCGTCTCGATCTTCAGCCGCAGGCGGTCGCCGGGTTCCACGAAAGGATGCCGGTCGGACAACTGAAAGGCGGGCTCGTCTCCGCGCAGGCGCAACACGGCCCATTGCACGCCCAGGGGCACGTAACCGCCCTGCTCCGCCACGGTCAGCTGTTCGGTGCCCCGCGGCCCCTGCACGGTGCCAGTTGCGCCGGGCATCGCCACGGCAGGCAAGGCTGCCAGGCCGAAGTCCGCTACCACGCTTCCGCTCGACCTGTCGACGACACGCAGGCCCAGGGCGCCCTGCACGCTTTCATAGGTCAGCGTCAGCTCGTACGTATGACCTGCACTCGGCTCCACCGTCGATGCCAGGTGAAGCCAGTCGTGCCCGTCCTTTCGTTCCACACCGCGCCCGTCCGCCCGTATGAGTCCGGGCTCGGTGACGACGGAGACGCGCCATACCGGGAACCAGCTGGACGCATCACGCCACCAGACCAAGGCCGCCCGCTCGCCGAAGCCCAGCGATATCGATTCGGGAACGTCGAGCCTGCCCGCAGGTGCAGTCCATCCGGCAATTGCCGTGACGTTGCGCACCCCGGTTCCGCCGGTTTGCGCCGCCTCCGCCAGGCCGAACACAAAGGCCGCTGCGGCGACAACGAGGGTCAAGGCCACAAGTCTACTGCGCGCACTCATGACTTCTTCCTCCCGGCAACTCCGAAGGACAGCCGGCGGGGCGGGCTCCCCGCCGCGCAGACGGGACGGGGAGCTCCGCCGCAGCAGTCCGGCACCGGCGACGCTGCGTTCACTTCACCGGCAAGACGTTCTGGTTGACGTCCCGGGCGAATTCCGCAAGGCGTGTGCGAGCCGGTGCCCGGTTGTTGAAGATGTCCTCCAGAGCTGCGTGGTACTTGCTGATCACTTCGGGCAGCTCGGTGATGTATCCCGGCTGCGGAATCGAAACCATGGCCGCCGTGAGCCAGGCCAGCCACCGTTCGTCGTCGCTGAAAGGAGGCAGCTGCAACGTGCTGATGCGCGGCGGGAACGACTTGCTCTCGCTGACGATAAGGGACATGTGTTCGGGTTCCAGCAGGAAATCGATGAAAGCCCACGCGAGGTCCGGGTGCTGCGACGTGCTGGCGATGGCGAGACGATTGCTGTAGGCGTGCGTAGCCTGCTCCCTGTGTGTCAAGGGTTCGGCGATCCCTAGGTCAAAGCGGTCCTTGTAAATGTCCTGCATGATCCACGATCCCTCGTAAAGCATGGCGACGCGTCCCTGCACGAGGCTGTGCGCCGTGGGCAGCGAGGCGCCGTGCTCCCAAATGAGCGAATGCAGGAATTCGACCGCTTCGACCGCCTCGTCCGAAGCCAACAAGGTCTCGGTGCCGTCTGGACTCATGAACCGCCCTCCCGCCTGATACACGAAGGGCAGCACATGATCTTTGTTCGGCCGCACGTCGAAGCCTTGCACGTAGATGTTGCCCTCGGAGTCGTGCTGCGTCAGGCGCCTGGCGTACTGCGCAAGCTCATCCCAGGTAGTGGGCGGTGCGTTGCGGTCGAGTCCGGCCAGATCGAACATATCCATGTTGTACCCGAGTGTCTTGACATCGTAACGGTTCGTTATCGCCCAGTACGTGTCGCCGATCTTGCCGTCCTCTAAGGCTGCCGGAATGAAGTCGTCCTTAGCCTCCCAGTTGTTCACGTACTCGTTTAAAGGCCGGATGAGACCTTGTTCGGCGAACTGGCCGAGGGCCGCAGAACCCACATTCAGCACGTCGGGCAGGACCCCGCCCAGATAATACGTCACGTACTTCTCAATATAGTTCGTCCAGTCGGTAAAGCTCACTTCCACCTTGACGCCTGGGTGCAGCGCTTCAAACTTAGGGATCAGGATGTCTTCGATGACCGCACGCGGTCCCGGTTCCCGGAAGTCCTGCAGTTCCACCCTGAGCGTCTGGGCCCAGACCGGCACAGCCACCGACAAACAAACTACCATAAGAAGGACCGCTTTCAACCCGTTGCGCCCAAACTGCTTCTTCCGTTTCACCTCATCCATCCCCCTTCACGAGCTATCCCGGCTTGCCCCTGATCCGGCAGGCGCAGCAAGGTGCGGCCTTGCACTTTGATCGCCGCCGGCCAGAGAAACGTTTCGCTATCGAAATTCACCCCAGCTGGACGAATTCCTCCGCAGTCTGACGCCAACTTCTGCCGCATGTGGCAAGAAGTTCTCACGCCATGTGCCGTCCTCTCGCTCACACAGGGGGGCAGCACAACCTCGCACTTTTCCCTGTCTGGCGCAAAAAAGGATACTGTCACCTGCCCCTTTTGGGTATGACGATTGTCATTAACTGGTAAACTATATTGCCGCTGCGTCGATCAAACAGAACGCAGGCTTTGTTGGCAATGACAAGGTTTTGTTCGGTATTATCCTAGGAGTCCTGGCCTTCTGGCTGTTTGCTCAAACAACCCTCAACATCGCGCCGGTCATGGCCGAGGACTTGGGCGTCGAGACGAGCATCATGAATATCGCGGTTTCCATCACGGCCCTGTTCTCGGGCATTTTCATCGTCGTCATGGGAGGCCTCGCCGACCGCCTGGGCCGGGTCCGCGTGTTGAACTGGGGGTTTCTCTTCAGCATCGCCGGTTCGCTTCTCGTCGGCTTTGCCCCCAGCGGTCCCCTGGCGGAAACCTTCCTTATGCTGGGACGCATCTTGCAAGGTCTCTCGTCGGCAGCGATCATGTCTTCCAGCCTGGCCCTCGTGCAGGTCTACTGGGAAGGCGCGGCCAGGCAGCGGGCCATCAGCCTGTGGTCGATGGGATCGTGGGGCGGCTCGGGCTTTGCGGCGCTTTTCGGCGGGCTCATGGCGCAAAATGTCGGCTGGCGCTGGATCTTCTTTGGTCCGCGGCGCTCTCTTTGCTCGGCATGCTGCTCGTGCGGGGGCCCCCGGAAAGTAAGGCGGAATCGGCTAAAGGCGGCAAGTTCGATCTGCCCGGCGTCATCACGTTCATGATCATGATGGTGGCGCTCCAGGTCTTCGCAACGCAGGGCGGCAACTTCGGCTGGTTCAGTCCCGTCTCACTCACGCTGCTTGCGATCAGCGTCATCTTCGGCATCCTCTTCGTCCGCATCGAGCTGAAGGCCGACAACAGCTTCGTCGACTTCAACCTGTTCCGGAACCTGACGTTTACTGGTGCTACCGTGTCCAACCTGCTCTTGAACGGCACCGCGGGCATGCTGATCGTCGCCATGTCCCTCGTGCAGCTAGGCGGCAACATGAGCGCGCAGGCGGCCGGCATGCTCACCCAGGGCTGTGCAATCACCATCGTAGCGTTCATCCGGGTAGGCGAGAAACTGTTGCAGCGCTTCGGCCCTCGCCAGCCGATGATCTGGGTTTCTTTGATCGTGGGCCTGGCCATCGCGCTGCTCATGCCGACGAACCTCTTGCTCGATACTTATAACATCCTGGCTGTAATCGGCTTCACGCTCTTCGGTCTGGGCCTCGCCTTTTACGCCACGCCGTCTACCGACGCAGCCCTTTCCGCCCTGCCGAAGAGCCAAGCCGGAAGCGGTTCGGGTATCTACAAAATGGCCTCGTCCCTCGGCGCGTCCTTCGGCGTCGCCATCTCCGCCGCCGTCTTCACTGCCATCAGCCAGGGCGAGTCGGTGCAGTGGATCGAAGGCGTCATTACGTACCTCGGACGCCAGGACAACATCGCCATTCGGCAAGCCGGCCTCGTTGCGCTATCTGTGAACCTCCTCATGGTAGTCGGAGCCGTCATTTCGATCATGCTCACCATCCCGAGGCCGCAAGGAAGGCGCGGCGCTGCGGCCGGCAGGCTCCAGCGGCAGCGCACCTGAGTCATGCAAAACCGGGCGATCCGCCATCGCACCGTTTAAGGGAGTGTCTGTATGAATAAGATCTTGGAAGCCATGCAAGCAAACCGCTCGCAGATCGAAGAGTGGTTCGAGCACATGCACCGCAATCCCGAACTGTCGATGCAGGAGGAAAAGACCGCCGAATACATCGCGGGCCTTGTCCGCGGGTGGGGCTACGACGTGGCGACGGGCGTCGGCAAGTACGGCGTCGTGGCGTCGCTGACCGTAGGCGACGGCAACAAGGCCATCGGTCTGCGCGCCGATTTCGACGCCCTGCCGATCCAGGAAGACAACGATCTACCGTACAAGAGCACCGTGCCGGGCGTCGCGCACCTTTGCGGACACGACGGCCACACGGCAATGTTGCTGGCGGCCGGCGAGTACCTAGCCCGGACGAAAAACTTCAACGGCACCGTGCGGCTCATCTTCCAGCCCGCAGAAGAGACGATGGAAGGCGGGCCGGCGATGATTCAAGACGGCCTGTTCGAGCGGTTCCCGGTCGATGCGGTATATGGCCTTCACAACATGCCGGGCCTGGAACTCGGCAAGCTGTACTTCACCGACGGGCCCGTCATGGCCGCCGTCGACAACTGGGAGATCGAACTGATCGGCAAAGGCAGCCACGGCGCGATGCCCGAGCTCGGCATCGACCCCATCGTGGCCGGTTCGTCACTGGTCATGGCCCTGCAGAGCATCGTGGCGCGCAACGTCGCCCCGGCCAGCAGCGCGGTCGTCACGGTAGGCGCGTTCCAAGCCGGCGAGGCGCCCAACGTGGTGGCGAACTCGGCCGTCTTGCGCCTTTCCATCCGTACCACGACGGACGCCGACCGGAAGATGGTGCTCGAGCGGGTGCGCACGCTCACGAAAGGCATCGCCGAAGCGTACGGATGCAAGTACGAAATCCGCGAGGGCGTGCCCGGGGCGGTGCTGGTGAACGACCAAGAGAGGACATTGGAGGCCTACGAGATCGCCAAGGCGGCCTTCGGCGAGGAGAACGCCGTCTATCCCGGGCCGACCTATCTGGGCTCGGAGGACTTCGCCTTCATGCTGCAGCAGCGGCCGGGCACCTATTGCTTCCTGGGCAACGGCGATACGCCCATGGTGCACCACCCGCGCCACGTATTCAACAAAGATATCCTGCCCGTCGGTGCCGCCTACTGGGTGGCGCTGACGGAGAGCCTGCTAAAATAAGCGCATCCGTTCGGCGAGCAAGGCTCACGCTATAGGACAAAGTCACGGGGGAGGCCGCCAAGGGCCGCGGAGGACCGATCCGAGCGAAGGTCGGTCCTCCTCTTGCGTTGCGGCGGCCGTTCGTGCAGGGGCCCCGCTCTCCTCACTCTACGTCGTACCCTATCGCCCGCGCCGCCTCCACCCCGAGCCGGTCCGCGAGCTGCCGCAGGTAAAGGCTTTCGGGGGTCACATGCACGCCGTACGATTCCCACCAGCCGTCTTCCCTAGGCTGAAAGGCGCCCGGTCGCCGCTCTCCCACATGGCCGATGGCCCAGTTTTGCGCCGTAGGAGGCTTCTGCGCGACCAGGCTGCCTTCCGTATTCCAGGCCACGTAGTACGCACCCGCCCAGCCGTGGCCCGTGCCCAGATACTGCCGGTCCTGGAAGGCGATGGGCGAGCGCACGTTGTCGTAGAGCCCGCCGACCGACCAGCGATGGTGCGGCTCGCTGTCGGCAAAATCGTTATCGGACGCGCTGTAAAGGAAGACGTTCGGGCCGGGCACGCGGGAGCTGACGGCAAAGGCATGGCGGGCCCCTTCCGAATAAGCCCGTTGCACCAAGTTGAGCTGGCCCAAGATGTGGAAAGGATACCGCCGCGACCCCGTCAGCACGCTGACCGGTTCCAAACTTGCCGCATCCTGCACCGTGACGTGCTTGCTGCCGCGGCCAAGCTCCACCACGCCGTGGAAGAAGTGGCGGGCCACGACGTCGCGCACCCACGCGTCCTTCACGTTATCCATCCGCACGAGGTTCACGGCGTGTTCTTCGTCGCACGGGTACGGCTGCAGCTGGAGCAGGCACGTCACGTCGGGATCGTACGCCGACTCGGCCCGCAAGTTCTCGATGCCCACCTGGCTGATGCGCACGTCCTCGGCGGGAATCACCGAGCCGCCGCCCCACCGGGCATCGATAGCATTGAAGATCGGTGCGTCGACCGTGATGCGGTTGCCGTCGATGGCCGTGATCACCCGTTCAAAGTCGAGGTGGAAGGGCGTCCACTGCACGGTGCTCCCGGGGTCGTCGGGCCGGGGGGCAATGCGGTCCATCCCGATCTCCTGAATCCACGCTGCATTGCCCATACGCCGCACGATAATCGTGTCGCCGACGGACAGGCCATCGGTGTGGGCGACGTGGAACGAGCGGGCGCCGACGGGCACGTACAAATCGGTGATGGGCCGGCTGCTGTTCTCCGCGGTGCGGATCGCCGCGGGGCCTCCCACTTCGAATACGTTGTACTGCTCGCGGCCGGTGGCAATGAGGAGCGTCCCGTCTTCGCCCGTTCCTTCGCCCCGCACGACGATACCGCCCGTGTCGATGACGATGGGACGGCTCACTTCGTACACGCCCCCGCGCAGCAGCACCGCACCCCGCAGCCCGTCGGGCCCGACCGGCAGCGACGCCACGTAATCGACCGCCTTCTGGATGCGCTCCCAATCGTCCCCCTCGTCCGGTTCTACCTCGATAACCACCGGAACGTCGGGCAAGGCCACGCCGCCGCCCATGTAGCCCGCGCGCGAAAAGTCGGGCAGGCGGTTACCTAGGTAGTCGGGAACGTAGGCGAGTTTTCCGTCCTCCCCCGTGAAGACAAGGCGAGTGGTGCCGGGCACTTCATCGCGAGAAGACAAGACGGCAAAGTGGAAGGCGTGGTGTACGAGCCGGCCGTCCTCCGTCTCGAACCGTAGCCGCGCTTCATAGATGCCGATTTGCTCCGCCGTATCGCCCAGCTCGATTCGAACCTCCTGGCCGGCCGGGATTCTCACTGCCTCCAGAACCCGCACCGCGGCGCCGTTGCGCAGCAGCTCTCCGCCGAGGGTTCCCCCCGTAACCGAATAGACGCCAATCTGCGGCATGGGCTCGCCGGGCAACACGATGGCCGCCTCTCCTTCCTTCGGTTCCAAATGGGGATGGACGGGCCGCAGCACGAGGGGCGGCACGGGGGCAACATGGAACGTATCGCCGGCATCAAGGAACTCTACGGAATCCGGCGCACGGAGCATTACGGACAGTTCCCCTTCGCCCGGCGGCACGGCAACGGTATATTGAAACACCGCGGGTTCATCGGGTCCAAGGTGCACGGACACTACGGGCGGTTCCGGATACACCGCGGCCCAAGTGCCGCCCAGGGGACGGTAGCGCACGTCCAAGGCCAGCGGCAATGCCCCTACGGCCGCCTCGGTGCGGAGTGTCGCCTCGAACGTCACGCCCTGCACCGGGTCGCTGCCGGCGAAGCGGTAGCGCGCAACGACCCGGCTCGTCAATACCCGGAGTCTCCCGTCGGGCATCGCCATCACATCTTCGCCCACCACGTACCGCACCTTGAGCTCGGCATCTCCGTAGGGCAAGAGGTCCAGGTCGAGGGGCAGAATCTGCTCATCCGGGCTCCACGCGGTACGCACGCTTTGCCATTCGCGCCCGTCTTGCACCAGTGTGAACTCCACGTAGCCCGGCATGGGTTCGTCCGGCCACTGCACGGCCAGCGCAGGCGCCTCGACGTGCCAGAACTGATAGCCCACGTGATCGCGGACGCCCCGGGAAACCTCGACCCAACGCCAGCGGAATCCCTGCTGCATTGAGAGGGGAAGTCCCAGCGGCGTCCAGTCCAGCCCGATGCGCATGGTTTGGATGTGCGGGTACTCCTCGCGCACACGATCGGCCGGCCACGGGGTGCTCAGCTCCACCCATTGCCGCAGCGGCACTTGCACGCTGTATCGTTCTCCGGCTCGCGAGGTGTTTTCCAGCGACACCGCCACCCTCGGTCCGTCGGGCGTGAACGAGATTTGCGCCACGTACTCGTCGCCGCGCCTGGGAGAAAAACCTGCCGGCAGCGTGATGAACTCGTAGCCCCCGCTCTCACCCGTCACTACCGTGGGATCCAAGATGCCGGGCAAGGCCGCCAGCTGCAGCTCCCATAGGGGCAAGAACACCGACGGTACTTGCACCCAGCGCAAGAACACCGCCGGAGCCGGGCTGTCGCCTCGGTCGAAGCCTACGAGCCACACGTCGGGCTGGCTCATGGCTTCCGCGTTCATCTGCAGCGTAGCGGTGACCGTCTGGCCCCACGCCGTCCCGCTGACCGTTAGCAAGAGCAACAGCAACGAAAGGAGCGTACGCAGGTTTCTCATCGCGCCGATCCGCCTCCCGGTGTCGAACTACACGTATCGCCGCGGCGATCTCTACCGGATAATTCAGTTCCTCGCCGTCGCCCGGTAACCTCCGAATAATCATCTATTTTGGCTGTACCCGCTGGTTCCATATTGTTTTACAGAGGAATCGGTTCATTAGAAAAGGAACCCTACAATTACAACCAGGTGCTCGGGAAGCGGGCGAAGTTTGCTCCGGCGCGCCCGCATACCGGCCAACACGTTTAAGGAGGCGATTGGTCGATGGCAAAGCAAGGAATTGTGCGCAGGCTTTACCAGTTCGTGGCGTGTACCGTGCTGCTTCTGGCACTGCCCTTGGGCGTAGCGCATGCGAACGAGCCGGTCACCATCACGATCGGCTACTACGAGTCGAGCGGGGGCCTGGGCCAAACGGGCCAGACGATGGAGGCTTTGATCCGCGAGTTCATGGAGCTCAACCCGCACATCACGGTCAACACCACCGTCGCACCGTACGGAGCCTTCTTCCAGCGGCTGCCCGTTGAGCTCGCCGCCGGCGTAGGCCCTGACGTATGGCTCAGCGACGGTGTCTTGATCGACCAGTACGCGGCCCAGGGCTTTGCTCTGGATCTGACCGACCTCATCGAACGCGATCTGGACCCGGCGGAATACTTCGGCATCGAGGACAACCGCGATCCGGAAGGGCGGGTTTGGGCGTTCCCGCAAGGACTGCAATCCAGCGCTTTCTTCTACAACGAGGAAATGTTCCAAGCTGCCGGCATCGACTTTCCGACGCCCGACTTTACCTACGATGATCTGCGCACCGTCGCCCGTCGCCTCACCCTGGACAAAGACGGAGACGGCATCACCGACCAGTACGGATTCCGAGCGGCGAACCACGTGACCGAGGGCTGGTTCCCCGTGCTGAAGGCGTTTGGAGGCGGCGCCCTCGACGAGAACTGGCGCAACTCGCTCTTCAACACGCCGGAGAGCCTGGCCGCGCTGCAACTTCTGGTCGATATGATCCACATCGACGGCTCGTCTCCGGCCCCGGGCCAGCACGGCAGTCACTTCAACTGGTTCCCGAACGGAATCGTGGCCATGCAGTTCGGCTTGTACGTGCGGACCTACGCCGCAAACCAGGCGCCTTTCGAGTACAATGTCACCCACATGCCCACGGGCCCGGCGGGCAAGTCGAACCCGGTCATCGTGAACTCGTGGATCATCAACTCCCGCTCGAGCGCGGAGAAGCAGCAGGCGGCCTGGGAGTGGGTGAAGTTCTTCGCCGGCGAGCGGGCGCAGACCGTGTGGGCCGAGCTCGGCGAGGCCGTTCCCATCAATCGCCAAGTCGCTGTGAACACGTTCATCGCCTCGACCGAGCCGCCGGCGGGACGCATGACGTTCATCGAAGGCCTTGCCTACTCGACGCCCCTCGATCCGAACGCCGTGTGGAGCGACTGGGTGAACGCAGCCACACAGGCCTTGGATCCGGCTTTCCGCGGCCAGCTGTCGGTGGCGCAGGCGGCCCTCGACGCCCATCAGCGAGTGCAAGTGTTGCTCGATGAGTTCTACGGCGGCGAGTAATGGGACCGCACGGTCAGAAGGTGGTGAACGCAGTGTCGAGATTATCCCGCCGGTCTGCGTGGGCTGTCGTGGCCGCGCTGCTCCTCGGCGCGGCCGCGTGGACCGCGGCGCAGCAGGTGACATTGGACGAAAGACTCGAGCTGGCTCCCGGAGTCTGGTACTGGACGCAAGACGTTGAGACGCCCCGGGGCGTCGCCCGCGCCCACATCGTGCAGGCCGATCTCACCCAGCCGCACGTCTCGGCCGATTTGGTGTATCCGGGACACGTGGCGCAGGCCCTGCCCCTTTCGGCTATGGCGGCCATGCAAGGTGCCGTTGCGGCTGTAAACGGCGATTTCTTTAACATCAGCGCTACGCAGCCCGGCGTCGTGCCTACGAACGCGCCCGTCGGACCGGCCATTGCCGGCGGCGTCGAACTGAAGGCCGCCGTGCCGACGCGGCAACGCTTCGGTCCCTCCCTGCCCTTGGGGGCCTCGGTCGAGGACGTCATCGGCCTCGGCACCGACGGTCTCGTCCGGCTCGGTCGCTTGACCTTGGAGGGCCACATTACCACGCCTTCGGGCACGTACGCCCTGGGCGGCTTCAACCAGTATGCACTCCCCGTAGACGGAATCGGCGTATTTGACGTGCACTGGGGCGTCGCGCCCCGAAAGCGGGCGGTGTGCGGAAACGATAACCGCCGAGAGGACCCCTGCAGCACCGAATACTTCGAAGTGCGGGTGAGGGAAGGGCGTGTGGCGGCTGTGTCACAGGAGCCCGGCGCCGGGGCCATCGCCGAAAACGAAGTTGTACTTGTTGGACGTGAAGCCGGCGCCCGCATCTTGGCGGCACTTGGCGTGGGCGATCCGGTCCAGGTGGCATACGGCCTCGTGTCTTCCGTCGAGGTACCCTTCGTTTTTGCCGTCGGCGGGCAACCCATCGTCCGGGACGGCAAGGCGGTGTTGGGCCTCGACAATTTGACCGCCGCTATACGGAGCGCAGCCGGTGCCGCGGACGGCGGAAATACGTTGATTCTCCTCGCCCTCGACCGCAACATGGCGGGAATGACCTACGCCGAGCTTGCCCGCCTGCTCCTGGACTTGGGCGTGCACGACGGGGTCAACTTGGACGGCGGCGGGTCGTCGACTTTGGTCGTCCGGGACCCGGGCCAGCCCACGGTGACCGTGAAGAACATGCTGCCGACGGACGCCCAGCGCGCCATCCCGAACGGAATCGGGATATTCGTGGATCCGTGACGTAGCCGGGGGATCAATGCAGGCGCACCGGGCGTACACAAAGGGGCTGTCCCAACAGTGCTTTCGGGACAGCCCCTTGCTTCAACGGAACGGTGGATGCCAGCGGCAGCTGCCCGTCTCCCGGCGTTTTCGCAGCTAGGGAAGGTGGAAGTAGTTTCCAACCGACCTGGTTGCTGCCGGACGGAGGCGGTTGACCCGGGAGTGGGTCGCGCACGGAGCAGATCGACCCACGTTTGGGTCGATCTGCTCGCAAGGTGACCCAACCATGGGTCACATCGCTGCTTCCAAGCGATGGCCGCCCGTCGGCCCGGCCCGCCTCCTTAAGCCGCGCATGTCATTGCAGCCCGGCCTGGATGTTGTACCGGCGAATCGCTGCCGTAACCTCTTCCGCAGCCATATCCAAGGCGTCCTGTGGGCTCATACGGCCGAGGAGCACCATCTCCATGGCCTCTTCAATAGCAGCCCGGGCCTCGGGGAACACGCCGATCACCGCACCCTGCGTAGCGTAAGTCTGGCGGCTCGCCTCGAGCTGGTCGATAGCGACGCGGAAGTGCGGGAACTCCTCGTGCAGAGCCTTCACTTCCGGCAGGTCGTAGGCCCGGCGGTCGATCGGGAAGTACCCCGTGTTTACGTGCCAGTACGCCGTGCTCTCGGGTGAGGTCAGGTGGCGCAGGAACTTCCATGCGGCCTCCATCTCCTCCTCCGAAAAGCCCTTCGACATCCAGATCGAGCCACCGCCGATGACGACTCCGCCCCGCTCGACGCCGTCCGGAGTAGGCAGGAACGCTACGCCCAACTCAAACCGGTCGCCGATATCCTCCAACGTGCTGGCGATGCCGCCCGTCGAGCCGATGCGCATGCCCACCTGGCCCGACACGAAAGCCGCACGCAAGGCGTCGCCGTCCCGGCCGGTGTTCAAGTAGCTGCCGTCATTCAACATGTCGAGGAACCACTGGAAAATGCGGACGCCGGCCTCGCTGTTGAACGTCGCCTCGGTCGCCGGCGCCAGACGGCCGTTACCGTTGTTCACGTACTCGGCATTGGATACGGCCAATAGCTGCTCGAAGTACCAACCGTACACGTAGTTCCCGAAGCCGTACTTGCCGTCCTTCGTCATCTTCTTGGCGTACTCCCGGAACTCCGAGAAGGTGGCCGGCGGCTTATCGGGATCGAGTCCGGCTTCACGGAACATGTCCTTATTGTAGTAGAGCACGGCGTTCGACGTGTTGAAAGGCATGGAATACAGCTGGCCGTCGATGGTGTAGTAATTGAGCACGTTTTCCACTATATGTTCGAGCTCGATGTCGCCCCGGTCGATGAACGGCTGCAGCGGCACCGTAGCGCCCAGGTCGATCATGAAGCGGGTGCCGATCTCAAACACGTGCACCAGGTGGGGAGGATTTCCAGCCTGCACCGCGAGGCGATACTTATTCAGCGTATCGTTGTAGCTGCCTTGGTAGACGGGAATGACTTCCACTTCATCCTGGGAGGCGTTGAAATCGTCGATAAACTTGGTCAGAACGTCGCGCCCGATGTGCCCGCCGAGTGCATGCCAAAACTCAATTTGCACCTTCGCATGGCCTACCGCACCCAAGACGAGCACTGCCGCCAGCGTCCAAACGATAAGAAGGTGTGCTTTCCGTTTCATTGGGAAATTCCTCCTTCATCGCATGTCGTCCTACGCGCCAAGTGTTGTCCGACCGCCCCTTTCCGGCCTACCACCTCCCCTCCGCTATCCCTTAATCGCACCCGACGTCATGCCCCGCACGAGCTGCTTTTGGAACAATACGAACAGGATGATCGCCGGGGCCGTTACAACTACCACACCGGCCATGATGACGTGCCAGTGGTCCCCCTCTTCATCCCGCAGCATGGCGATGCCGATCTGCACGGTACGCATGAGGGGCCGGTTCGTCACGATGAGGGGCCAGAAGTATTGGTTCCAGGTGGAAAGGAAGTTATACACGGCCAAAGTGCCCATGGCGGGACGGCTCAAGGGCAGCACCACGGTGAACAGATACCGTAAGCGGCTGCATCCGTCGATGACCGCGGCGTCGTACAATTCCCGCGGGATTTGCAGGAAAAATTGGCGCAGCAAGAAGATGCCAAAGCCCGTGGCAAAGAAGGGCACGGTGAGCCCCAAGTACGTGTCGGTCCAGCCCAAGGTGTGGATCGTCATGTAGTTGGGTATGATGGTCACTTCGCCGGTTACCATCATCGTCGCCAAGATTACACCGAAGACGAGCCGCTTAAAAGGAAACTCCAAGTACGCAAAGGCATAGGCGGCGAGGGCGGAGGTAACGAGCACGGCAACGGTCGTCATCGTGCTCTGGACGGTGCTGTTCCAAAGGAAACGGCCGAGGGGCACGAGGCGAAAGGCTTCCTTGTAATTTTCAAAGTGCAAGGGCCAGGGCAACCAGACGTACGGATAGGAGAAAATTTGCTCCTGCCCCTTCAAACTCGACGTGATCGCGATGAACAGCGGAAACAGGATGACGGCGCTGACGGCGATCATCAACACATGCGTGCCCGTGGTGCGCAGCCTGCGTTTTGCCCGGGGCGACAACTTGCTCACTGGTAGTGCACCCGCCTCTCGCCCACACGAAACTGGATCAGCGTCAAAGCGACCAAGATGAGAAACAGCGTGATCGCTTGTGTGCTGGCGTAGCTGAAGCGGTAGTTGATGAAGGCGTCACGGTACACCGAATAGACCAACACTTCCGTCGAGCGTATGGGCCCGCCTTGGGTCATGATGTGCACCTGGGTAAACGAGCGGAAAGCGTCGATAGTCCCCACCACGAGCAGGAAGAAGATCGTAGGCGAAAGGAGAGGCAGCTGCACCCGCCAAAATGCCTGCCACCTGCTTGCCCCGTCGATCTGGGCGGCTTCCATCAGATCGTCCGGCACGTTTTGCAAGCCGGCCAGCAGAAACAGCACGTTCAAGCCGAGTTCCTTCCAAATGGTTGTAATGGCGACGGCTATGAGGGCCCAGCTAGGATCCTGGAGCCAGCGCACGGGCGAAAGGCCGATGGATCGCAGCAGGCTGTTGAGCACTCCGGTGGTCGGTTGGAACAGCCAGGCCCAAATGACCGAGGCGATGGCCGTCGACACTGCGATTGTGCAGATAAAAATAGTGCGGTAAACCGTAATGCCCCGCACCCGCATGTTGCCGAGCAGTGCTACGGGAACGGCCAGCGCGAGCCCGACCGGCACCGTATACAGCGTAAACAGCACGGTCACGCGCAGGCTGTTGACAAAGCGGGTCGATGAGAGCAGTTCCTTGTAATGGTCGAGGCCGACGAAAAGGATGGTGCGACCCAAGAAGTCGGTTTCATGCAGGCTCAGATAGATCGAGCGAATCAGCGGGTAGTAAACGAAAACGCCCAGTATAAGGAGAGCCGGTGCCAAGTACAGGAAGCCGATCACCCCCGCCCGGACTGACTTACGCCACAAGCCGGGACGGCGCCTGACGGCTGACTGGGAACGCATGGCGGCAGGCTCTCGCAACGGACGCGACCTCCCCACGTACGTCACCAATACCGGATGATTAACACATGCAGCTTGCACCACCTATTATTCTGTCTCTTGCCTCGAATTCCTTCCTCGCACGACGGTTTAGGGCAGCAAACTGACCGACGTTAGCTAGGACGAACTTCCGACTTCGAACACCGTCTTCACCGCGCCTGTCCGCCCGCGGTCGAAGTTGGCTTGCAGTGCCTCCCGGTATGCGTCCAGGGAAAAGCGGTGCGTGATCATGCGTTCGACAGGTGGCACGCCGTTCAACCCGGCTGCTCGTTCGAGGAGCGAGAACAAAACCTCGAACGTGTGCCGGCCGTAGTGGGGTTCCAGGCCGCATCCGACGCTGCCGATCACCTGCAGCTCCCGCATCCACACGAAGGTCCAGTCGACGGAGCGCAGCTGGCCGGCGCCGCCGAGCAGAACGACCCTGCCACCTTCCCGCGCCACACGCAGCGCATCGTCGACCGACACCGCCGTCCCCGCACAATCGAACACCACGTCGAACCCGCCCGTCACGACACCTTTCCCGATGGGCGGAAGGAAGCGCTTCGCTCCCGTCACTTCCTCAGCGGCGCGCAGCGCGCTGTCCCTGTTCGATCCCACCACGCTGTCCGCGCCGAACGCGAAGGCCAGTTCCCGCTGCGCGGCGTGCCGGGCCAGGGAGGTCACATGCCACGGCAAACCCAACAGACGAATCGCAACCACAACGGCCAGGCCGATAGGTCCCGCGCCGATGACCAAAACCTTCGCCGGCGTTGCCCCCGTGGGACCGCCTTCGTCCAAGCTCTTGAGCACGCCGTGGAGCGCGACCCCGATGGGTTCCGTCAGCACGGCCTGTGCGTCGCTCAGCCCCTCCGGCACCTTGTACACTTGCGACTTGTGCACCACCATGCGCTCCGACCATCCACCCGGTAGACCCCGGCAAAATCCGACGAGCATACCGGGACCGAAGGGACCTTCCGCAGCCCGGCGGCACAGGTACGGCCTTCCCGCACGGCACGGCGCACACGGCTCAAGTCCCCGCACGGTGCACGAGATCCAAGGATCGACCACTACCCGCTCGCCCGGCGCAAAACCTTCTACCGCCTCGCCTACCACCGCCACCCGCGCGACGACCTCGTGGCCTAAAACTGCCGGGAAAGAGGAAAAAGGCGCTAAGGCGGGGCTCGTTCGGCCTGCGATGGTACCGAGGTCCGTACCACAGACGCCGGCCAACACCGGTTCGAGCGCGAGCCAGTCGGGGCCGGGCAGGACGGGGTCGGTTACGTCGCGCAGCGCCACCTGGCCGAATACCTTGTTCGTATGCAGTTCGGGCAACCTGCGTCCGATGCCTCTTGCGAGCAGGTACTTCGGAATCGATAGGCGAAACTCTACAGCCTGCACGGGACGCCCTCCTCCGAGCACCCTACGCCATGGGAACGGTGGGGACGATTTTGCCCTCTATCCGCTCGAAGATGTCGTCCAAGTCCGGGCCGGTGATGGTCAAACCGTGGTTTTTCAGGCCGACAATCGCCCGGGCGGGGTCGTCGCTCTCCCGCACCAGGTCCGCCACGGCGTGGGCCAGCTGGATGGTTCCACATGGGTAGTTCACCTCGGTGGCCTTCGTCCCTTCGATCCAGGCGTGCACGTGCACGATGGCCCCGACGTTCGGATGCTCCCGGTAGATCAAGTAATGCTCGATGGCGTCGACCGAAACCCGGCGCGGCGTGATCTCCGGCGGCACGCTCAAGAGCATCACCCGCCGCTCCGGATCGAACCCCTTTACCAGCTGGATGTCCCGGCCGACGACCCGCATATTCGCTTTGTCGACCCCGCTCGCGCTCATCCAAAACGTGCCCGCATCGCGGCGCACGCTCATGTTACCGTAGCTCAACCCTCCCAAATGATACAGCCGCTTCAGGTGACGCAGGTCCCGGGGCGGCAGCACTTCCTCCAGCGGAAAGGGCGCCGGCAGAAGGTTCATGCGGTCGAGGCGTTGCCCGGCCCGGTGCAGCGCTTCGGTCAGCTCGTCGCCGTGCCAGAGCTCTTCGGGCAGATCGGGATGGAACTCGTTGTCGATGACGAGCTGGGAGGTGATGATCGGCTGCAACCTGCTGTAAAATTCGTCGAGGAACCCCGGGTCGGTGGGTCTTTTCCGCAGCGTGTAATGGCCTTGCTCGGGAGTGATGAAATGGGTCTCGGGTCCGTCGGCGCCGGGCAGGAAAAGGACGAGCACGTTCGACAGCGAGCGGATCAGCAAGGGATAGCCGAACCGGAGCACGTCGGCAGGACGCTCGCCGACCTCGGCCCAGGACACGACGAAGGTGGCCTGCGCTTTGCGCCGGTAAGGCCTGGGGTGCTTGTCGTCGATGATATTGAAGACGACCCGCACGTGGTCCGGGGGCGCCTCGGCGTAAATGAACCCTCGGTCCTGTAAGTATTCCTTGAAGCTTTCCCGCAGGGCGCTCAGGATTTGGCCCCGGCCGCCGCCCCAAAAGCTGAAGACGGCCCTCTCCTGCGGCGCGGCGTTTCGGTCCGGCATCCCGTACTGCCGCAGCGGCCCCGCGGCCTGTAATCGGAGCTGTGGGTATGACGTTTCAATGAGTGACGCCGCGAGGCTCTCGAAAAGCTCCGCTACCGCCTTCCACGTCCAAGGTCCGCGGTGGATCATCGGAAGCGCCTTCCTCCGTTTCGCCGCGGATGCCTTGGTGTCCGGGCGCCACGATTCGCACCGCCCGCGGTATGATGCTGAATTCAACGGGGAGCCGGCACACGACCTGACCGTCAGCGTGGACCAACACGCCGGGCGGGCCGTCGATATGCACACGGGAGGCGCTGCACTCCGTCACTTCGCGCAGGAAGCGATGGCGGCCGCCGAAGGCGAGGGTCAAGGCATAGGGGACTTTCCAGCGGCTCATATCGCGTACGAGGCACAGGCTGAACAGACCGTCGTCAAGCCGCGCTCCGGGGCAAATGCAGATGCCTCCCCCGTAGAAAGCCCCGTTGCCGCAGGCGGTGAGAAGGCTTTTCATCCGCTCCGTCCGACCGTCGACGGTGAGGGTTAGCTCCTGCGGTGCGTAGCTGAACAAAGTGCGCAAAGCGGCCGCCACGTAGGGCGCGGCGCCTCGCACCTTCCAGCGCATCCGGCTCACGAGGAGAGCGACCTGCGCATCGAAGCCGACGCCCGCGACGTTGAGGAAAATGCGCTCCCGGTTGATGAGGCCGGCGTCGATGGCTACCGCATCGCCCCGGGCCACGGCACGCGTGACGGCGGCGACGGCTGTGGCGGGGCGCACGGGCAGGCCCAGCGAGCGGGCGAGGTCGTTGCCCGTGCCGAGGGGGAGCCAGGCCACGGTCGGTCCCAACGGAGCGGAACCGGCAGCCGGCCCGACCGAGGCGCCCCGCGCCCGCACCAGGCCCGTGACGACCTCCTGCAGCGTTCCGTCGCCCCCTACCGCCAGGACGTGCGAATAACCTTGCTCGGCTGCATCCTGGGCCAGGTCGGCGGCGTGCCCTTCGGACCGGGTCCACCGCTCATCGACGGCCATGCCTCCGGCGCGCAAGCGAGCACGCGCCTTGGGCCAGAGCGAGCGCACCCGCCCCGAGCCCGCCGCAGGATTGACGATCGCGCAGCACCGCAACGACTCCAGCTCCTTCGCCGACGCTTGCGGAAACCAGGCATCCGGTTTTCCCCTAGTCTTTCCAGGAAGGGAGAAACCTATGTCCTGACGCGGTGTCGAGACGCTCCCGCAGGTCAGCCTCCGCCGAAGTGCTGCCGGTACCAGGCGGCCGCCGCTTCGGCCTCCGTAGGGGTCAGCCTGTGCCCGTAGTCCTCCCAGTGCACTTCCACCTCAGCACCCGCGCCTTCCAGAAGACGCCGCAGCTCGTAGGTCTCCTCGGGCGGGCAGATTGGATCGTTCCTGCCTGCTCCGATGAAGACCGGCTTGCCGGTGAGGTCCGGAAGCTCGATCCCCCTACGAGGTACCATGGGGTGGTGCAAGATCGCGCCGGCCAGGGAATCTTCGACGTGAAAGAGCAAACTGCCCGCGATGTTGGCGCCATTCGAGTAGCCGACCGCCACGACGTTGCCGCGGTCGAAGCCGTACTCCCCGGCCCAGGCGTTCAAGTGCTCGTAGAGTTCGTTCGTGCGGAAAACCAAGTCCTCTTCATCGAAGACGCCTTCGGCCAGCCGGCGAAAGAAGCGGGGCATCCCGTTTTCCAGGACATTGCCGCGCACGCTGAGGACCGGCGCCGTCGGGTCGATCACCTGCGCGAGCGGGAGAAGGTCACGCTCTGTCCCGCCCGTTCCGTGCAAAAGCAGGAGGACCGGTGCACCGTCCCTGCGGCCGGGTTGGAATAGGTGTTTCACTGGCCTACTCCCTCCAGATCGCGCACGTGGATCTCGGGCAGGATGCGTTCGATCTGCTCTCGCTGCGGCTCGTACCAGGACGGCAACATGAGGCTTTCGCCCAGGCTGTCCACCGCCTCGTCGCGAGTGAACCCGGGCCCGTCGGTGGCGATCTCGAAGAGAATGCCGCCGTGCTCGCGGAAGTAGATGGACGTGAAGTAGTTGCGGTCGCGCACGGGAGTCGGATCGAACCCGGCAGCGGCGACGTGATCACGCCAGGCAAGCTGCTCGTCTTGGTCCTTGGTGCGCCATGCGATGTGGTGGACCGTGCCGTGTCCGCCGAGCCCCCTGGCGTGGCTCTCCACGCTGACGTCGATCTTGTTGCCGATGTTGCCGTGTGCCTCGTAGCGTACCAGGCCGTTCTCTTCCCCTTTGCGGTCGAGCCCCATCACGTGCTCCAAGGTTTCCATTGTCCTCTCGGGCGCAGTGCTGTAAAGGAGTGCACCGCCGAAACCCTTGATGGCGTGCTCCCTGGGGATGCCGCCGAAGGCCCAGGCGCTCTGAGGCCCTTCCGCCCGCTCGACGATTTCGTTTTGGAGGCCGTCCCAATCGCGGAAGCGCAGTACCTTCTCGCCGAAACGTTCTTGGACCTCAAACGGCACATCGAAGGACTTGAGCCGGTCCTGCCAAAAGCCGAGGGAGCCTTCCGGAACGGCGTAGACCGTATAAGCTACCTGCCCCCCGCCGACGGTTCCCTTCCTGCTCGTGGGATACGGGAAGAACGTGACGGCCGTGCCGGGGCTGCCTACGTGATCGCCGAAGTACAAATGGTACGTTCCCGGATCGTCGAAGTTCACGGTACGCTTGACGAGACGCAGACCCAAAATGCCCGCGTAGAAGTCAACCGTCTTCTGGGCGTCCCGGGTAATCGACGTGATATGGTGGATGCCACTCGTTCGCACCGCGAATCACTCCTTTGTTAGAAAGTATACCATTGTCTGGCAGAAAAAGCGAAGGAAGGCGAGAAGGCCGGGGAGGCGGGTACCCAGGGAGGCCTAAGGAGCGGGACCGAGGAGGACCGGGGAGGCCCCGGGACGCACGTAGTTCGTCGCACCTCGACCTACCTCTGAAAATCACGACACCTGTTCACCGCGCTTGCGGCGAACAGGTGTCTCCGTACACACTGCAGACCGGCTTTCCCGCACCCTGAGCGTCTTCGCTCGGGGACCGGCAGGGATCAGAACCGAGTGCCTACCCCCACCCAGCCGGAAGCGGACGTGCCCGCACCGAGCAACGTCAACTTGGCGCCCGCCAGCAAGGAGACGTTCGTCTGGACCGGCACCTCCAGCTCCGCGTTCAAACTAAGCTGCAGCCTGGTGTCGCCGGATACTGCCCGAATTCCGCCCCAGACCGTCAGCGGGTAGCCGATGCTTACGTTCAAGTCGCTCAAGTCGCTCCACACGCCCAGCTCCGCCGCGTCGGGCCGCACGAAGCCGATATTTGCCCAAGAAGCCTCAGCGTAAATGCCCCGCGAAAAACCCGACCACACGCTGAGCGAGATCGCAGCCGGGTTCCACTCGAGCCCGACGGCAATGTCCGGCAACGCCTGAACTTCGGCGTACACGTACGGGTCAAGGCCGGCGGGAGACGTCACAAGGCCTCCGGAAATCATGCCCGGCGGTGCGGCCATCGCGCTCCAACTGACCAGCAGCAACGAAATGACAACGACGGCGTGCCAAACCGTCCTCCTCATACAGGCACCTCCTTGAGAGTTTCCCTGGATCGGCCGGCGTCAGGATAGGCGTAGGGGCCGAGTTCCGGCTGGCCTACCCTGCGCTATAGACCCTTATCGCTGCACTATTCGACACAACAAACCCTGTTCCTGCTAACGACACTATTCTGTCTATGCAGAAAGAAAGCGGGTCGTCTCTGGACTGTGAGACTACCTGCAGAGGGCGACTGCCGGAACAGCCTAGGCAAACCTCACGCGGACCTCGGAAAAGCCGCAAGAAGGATAGATCGCGTGCACCGCGGGACGCTGCTGCACGGCTAGATGTCGTCCGTGCGGCGCAGGAGTTCGACGATGCGCAGCTGGATGGATACGCACGATTTCGCCGCGGGCCGGCTCCCCGCGACAGGAAGGGCGGGACGGCCGGCTAATGTTATGGGCGGGAGGGAGCGACCTTGACCCATTCATCTGCTTCACGGCGCGGGCAGTTCGCCGTCATCGACATGCACACCCACCTGCATCCGGAACGGCTCGATCTTGCGGTGCGCATCATGGAGCGCAACGGCATACGGCGGATGGTCGACATATCGGCTTATTACGGGGAAAGCCTGGTCCGTCTAGCCGAGGCCGCCGCACGGTATCCCGGACGTTTTGCCTTCTTTGCCGGCGTCTCACCCCAAGGCTTCGGGATCCCGGAGTGGCTCGCTCGGGCCACGGACCAAGTGCGCCGGGCAGCCGAACTGGGGGCGGTGGGCATCAAGTTCATGAAGGACTGGGGCCTCGTCCACCGGGATGCGGAGGGCCAGGCGATCCCGGTCGACGACGAACGCCTTGCGCCCCTTTTCGACCTGGCCGGAGATCTGGGACTCGTCGTGGCCTTTCACACCGCCGATCCGAAGGCCTTCTTCAAGCCCTTGACCCCCGACAACGAGCGGTGGGAGGAGCTGAGCCTGAACCCCGACTGGTGGTTCGGCGACCGGAGCCGGTATCCGTACGACTGGTGGCAGTTGATCCGGCAGTTGGAGCGGGTCATCCGGCGGCACCCGCAGACTACCTTTCTCGGCGTGCACTTCGGCTGCGCGGCGGAAGAGATCGAGTACGTGGCCGACGTCATGCGCGAGCACCCGAATTACATCGTCGACGTCGCGGCCAGGCTAGGCGAAATCGGCCGCCACGATGCCGGTACCGTGCGCGCGGTCTTTTTGGAGTTCCAAGACCGCATCCTCTTCGGCTCGGACCTCGGCCTGCGGCGAGAGATCATGCTCGGTGCGCCCCAGGGGTTTTCGCCGACGGAGGACGACGTCGCAGCCTTTTACGACGCGCACTGGCGGTTTTTCGAGACGGACGCGCGGCAGATCGACCATCCGACCCCGATCCAGGGCCGCTGGAAAATCGATGCCATCGATCTGCCCGACGACGTCCTGAGAAAAATCTACTGCGAGAACGCCCGGCGCTGGCTAAGGATCGACTAAACGATGCCGATCCAGTCCCTGCAGGCGCAAATTGTCCACGACTACCTGCGTGCCGGCGTTCCCGACGAAGGCCAGCGTGACCAGGTCGACCGCTGCCGGGTCGATTTCGCCGGTCGTCCCCGCTACGATAGGGTCGTGGTAGCGGCCGGCGACAAGGTCCCCGATCGGGAGCATAATGGAGCGCCATGCGCCGGGCTCGAGTTCGAAGAGCCGGGAGTACGATGCGGACCGGCGGTCCCGCAACGTGATGCGCACGGTGACCGGATCCGACACAAGCACGTCGAGGGCCGCCACCTGCGCCCGCGACCAGTCCCGCAGCTCCGGGGCAGGCGTGATGCGCAGCGACTGGATGAGCCCGCCCTGCAGGGTGAGCTGCACCGCGCCGTCGCCTTGGGTCCGGGGCGACTGTACCCGTTCCATGCCCACCCCGGTGCCGGCCAGGCCGTCCGTCGTGTCGAAATCGTGAACCGACAGCTCCGTAGCGGGGTACAGGACGAAGGTGTACGGCTCGGTCGCCCCGCCGCGGGAGGTAGCCACTTCCTTCGCCAGCGGATCGAGGCCTGAAGCAGCCACTACGATGTCCGTCTGCGCCGAGTAAATGCCCGTGAGCGTGAAGAATCCTTCCGCGTCCGTATGGGTCGTCCGGCCGCCCCCCTCTACCCTGGCACCGGCCACCGGACGGCCCTCCCCGTCGAGCACCCGGCCTTGTACGTAGGCTGCCGCCGGCGCCGGCTCGGGGTACGAGCCCTTGGCGAAAGCGTAGATGTCGTCGTAGATGTACCTGCGCTTGCCGCTCTCCTCCACGTAGAGCCGCAGCAGCATATCTAAGTCCTGGTAGTAGCCCAACATCGCATCTCGCACATAGCCGTACCGGACGCCGCCGTTCAAGTAGTCGTAAAGGCGCGCCTCGCCGTCGGGCTGCCGCACCCGCCCGTCCAGCTCGATCTCGATGCCCATTCTGGCGTCCCGGCCCCTCTGCACGGCCAGTTCGATCAAGCCCGGCCCGTCGCGGAACATGTGATTGGGCTGGATGATGGCCCAGTCGAAACCGTAATCGGCCCACCGGGTGGCGAGCATCGCGCCGGACCACGGAATCCAGCCGATCTTGTATCCCTTGTCTTGTACGTACTGCACCGCGCCCCGTACGAGCACGTCTTCATCGGGCACGGCCGGGTTGATGTGCTCCTGGAGCCAATAGAAACCCGCCAGATGCAACCGCCCGGGCTGCAGGCTCTGCCAGCGGGCGACCACTTCATCGACGTACCAGCGGACCATGTCCAAGCGATTTTCCACGGGCAGAAGGGACGGACCTCCCATGCTGCCGTCGGGATGGCCGAAGTCCGTCACCTTGTGACTCGGGTAAGGGATCATGATGTAAACGTTCACCTTGTAATCGGGCTGCCCCAGGACTTCCGCGACGGCCGCCACGGTTTGGTCCAACGCGTCGATTTGCTTGCCGGGAGTGAAAATGCGGTCCAAGTACCACCGCCAATCGAACCACAGCGCGGCCTCTCCCTGCTCCCGCTCCCCGTCGAAGGCGCGTCCCCTGTGACTGCGCAGCCCAAGGAAAAGGAAGGAATCGAAAAAGGTGTCGTCCGGCACTCCGTCCCAGTCGAGGTGGGCGACGTAAGGAACAAAATCGGCGGGCAGCCAGTCGCCGCCGTCGACCCTTTCCAGGTTCGTGGGCAAAGCCAGCCCGGCTGGGTCGAAGTCCGGGCGCTGCACCGAATAGTATCCGGAGTACACCAGGAGCAAGTTTTCCGGAAAGCCCTCCTCCACCGGTCCGGGAGGAAAGTAGCCGGCAGCGTTTGCGGTCAAGAGCATCACCACCGTCGTAAGCAGGGTCCATCGTAAAGCCTGCGGGCTGCGCCGCCTCCGGCTTCGCGTCGTCATCGCCGTCACGCCTCCCACCGTCCGCACCCAAACCTCGCCCTCCGCCTGCACCTTCTCCCAGGGTAAGTTTGACGTGACGGGCGCCGATCCTTCGGGAACCCGTTGGAAGGAAGCCGGCCGGCCGAAGAGAAAGCCTGCTCGCGAGGTGAAGACAATGGCCTTAGACCCGTCCACACCCGTGCAGCTCGAAAGCGAACGCTTCGTAGTCACTTTCCTGCCGGCCGCCGCAGCCCTGGAGCAAATCGCACTCAAGACAGCCGGCGGTCCGCAGCCCCTTCTCGCAGTGAGGGAGCGCCCGGAACCCCTCTTCCGGCTGAACTGGGGCCCGGTCACGCAGCAGCCCACACGCAGCCATCCCCTGCCCCCGCGCATCGGCGCGGAAGCCCGCCTGCACCTTGTGGCTTGGCAGGTCAACGAGCAGGAGGGCCTGCCCTGCGGCATCCGGGCCGAATATGAGGTAACGGAAGACGACCGCAAAGCCCGCGTCGCCTTGCGCATCGAGGTCGGCGCCGAGATCGTGCTGCAGGGCCGGGTGGAAAACGAGTCGGACGCAACCATCAGCGAGGTGCTCTTTCCCATCGTAGCCGGGGTGCGCCTCGAGGAGGACGTCCAAGCAGAAACGCTATTTTATCCGTTCTACTCGGGCGTCCGGCTCCCCGCACCGCGCAGGAGCATTCCACAGGGCAGGACCGACGCCCAGGCCGCCGCACCCCTTGACCCCGTCTACGACGAAGCCGGCGGCATGATCCGGCACCTGTACTGTGGTCAGCTTTCCATGGCATGGATGGCGGTAGAAGGGGAAGGCCGGGGGCTCGGCGTCGTACACTGCGACCCGGCGTATGAAGTGACGGGCCTCGTGGTATACGCGCCGGGCAAGGATCCGCGTGCCCCAGCCGACGGCCTCGATCTTGCCGTGACGAAGCTGCGCCCCGTGGCACCGGAGGAAACCCACCGTCTGCCCGTGACGCGCCTTGTGCCTTACGCCGGCTCGTGGCACCAGGTCGCCGACGCATACCGGTCCTGGGCCGAGTCGCAACGGTTTCTGCCGCCCCGCGTGCCAAAGTGGGTTCGCGAGTCCCACGCCCTCACCGCCCACTACGACTTCAAGTGGGCCGACGGCACCTTCCATCACACCTTTTCCGATATTCCGCAGTTGTACCGGCGCAGCGCACGGGAGGGCATCGGACACCTTTTCCTAGCGGGCTGGTTTACAGGCGGCTTCGACCACATGTATCCCGAGTTTTTTCCCGATATGGAGCTCGGCACCGTGATGGACTTTATCGACGCGGTCCGCACGGTGTGCAGCGAAGGCGGACGCGTCACCTTCTATATCAACGGCTCCCTGTTCGGCCGGTCCTCCCGCTACTTCGATACGCTGGGCCGGGCGTGGGCGGCGAAGGATCCCGAAGGCAAACCCGTCGACCGGCACTTTTTCGGAAACGACTTCGTGCTCTCGTGCCGCGGCGTGCCCCAATACCAGCGGCTCATGCGCGACACGGTACGGTGGCTGGTGGGCGAAGTCGGCGCATCCGGCGTTTACATCGACACGTTCGCCGCGATGGGGCCCCACCTTTGCTGCGATCCGACCCACGGCCATCCGCACGCCGCCCACTGGAACCGCGACTCCGTCGCCACGCTGCGCATGGTGGAGGACGCGGTACGCAGGCACAACCCCGAAGCCTTCACGATGATCGAAGGCTGCGGCGATTTGTACGGGCAATGGGTCGTGGCGCACCTGATCCAGGGCTGGTACTACGAGCGCACGTTTCCCGCCCTGTTCCGCTACACCTTTCCCGAATACGTGCTGGTCGACATGGTGTATCCGAGCCGGGGCCAAAGCTTTCGTCCGGCCCGTGTATCCCGCGAGGCGTACGACCAGCTGCATCGCACCTTCATCCACGGCTGCATCTTGTGGATCTATGATCAGGAAGACGAGCGCTTTTGCAACTTCCGCACCGACCCGGAAATGTGGGAGTACGTAAAGAAGCTGATCGCACTGCGGGACATCGGCAAGCGCTACTTCGGCTGGGGCAGGTTCAGGGACACCGTGGGGCTACAGGTCGCGACCGGCGGGGCCGACGTGAAACGCTACCAGGCCGTGCCCGGGCAAGCGGCCTTTGCCTCGGGCGACCTCGAAATGTTGGCCGTATGGAACCGCAGCGGAAAGGACCTGAAACTCCGCCTGGCGCCCGACTTGGTCCGCTCGTGGGCCGTCTCCCCGGACAGCTTGCACATGGACGCGGTGGGCGTGGACGGCCTGGCCCGTGTGCGCTGGCGGGCCGGGAGGGACGGTGTCGACGTGGAAGCGGGAAGTGAGCCGATCCTGTTAATTTTCATTTCGTCCAAGGAGCCTGCGGATGAAACAAAGTAACCTTTACGCCAGGAATTTACCATTTACAAGGCGTAATTATGGAAAATGAAGGCAAATACCTCGTCCATCACCACGCACGGGAGGTAGATCCGATGGTTAGGTCGAGAGTCGCAGTGTTGTCCGTCGCACTGGTGCTCGTTTTGTCGCTAGCTGCGGCCGCCCAGGAAGGCATCGGCAGCAAGAAGGCGTATCCCGCGTCGGCTCCCATCGTCCTCGACGGCTTTGCGGGCGATTGGGGCATCGCGGGCCTGGAACCGACCCTGCGTGTCGATCCGGCCTTCTCGCTCGTCAACGCGGGTGCGATCGCCGACGCGGCCGAGAGCAGCGCGGACGTTTACATCCTGTACGATGACGAATACGTATACCTGCTAGCCAACGTCGTCGACGACAACGTGACCGGCCCCTATTCGGGCGGCGGCAGCCTGTGGCAGAACTCCGCCGTCGAGCTGTGGTTTAGCTTTAGCGGCGTACCGGCGGATCCCGCCCAGTATGCTTTCTATACCGCGGAAGATTACCAGATTAACCTCGTGCCGATGGCGGGAGGCGCCTTCGCTCCTACGGCATGGGTGTACCCTGCGGCTCAAGACGCCCACAACATCAACAACCCCATCGAGATCGCCGCCCGGCTGTGGGAAAGCCCCGAGCTGTCCGGCTACGTGGTCGAAGCCCGCGTACCCAAGGCCCTGTTCCCCGGCTTCTCCCAGGTCACCGCGGGAGGCACCTTCCGCTTCGCCGTTTCGCTCGTGCACGTGGACGCCGCGACGGCCGCCTGGGAGCACATCTGGACGCCCGGCGTCGAATATGTCACGATCGAAGTACAGTAACAATCCCCACGCCGGCTTGACACCGACCCGTCGGGCGCTCCCCGGATCGATCCTTCCGGGGGGCGTCCTCGTCTGTTACCAGGCCGAGTGAAAAGCCTTCGGGAGGAGCGTGCCCTATGCCCCGTCCTTTGCGAACATTGTGCCTGCTTGTCTTCTGTTGCCTCTGCGCGTGCGCTTTTGCGGCCGCTCAGGAGCCCCGTCCGAATCTGCTTTCCAACCCCGATTTTGAGCTGGGCCACGACGTGGACGGGGTCCCGCTATACTGGGAGGTGTTCTCACGTTCCGACACGGCCGGCTTCACCCTGACCACCGAGAAGGCATCGAGCGGTGAGACGGCGCTCCTCGTTTTCGACACGGTCAACGACCGCAGCGCCGGCCTGCGCAGCGCCCGCGTACCCGCCGAGCCTGGCCGCACGTACCGGGTGGAAGTCGACGTGTGGGTCGAGGCCGGCCTGGCACAAATCTATCTGGATTTCCACGGCGCTTCCGGTGCGCGCATCGAGGCCAAGATCGAACGGGCCCGGGTCAGCGCCGACTGGCAGACGGTTGCCGCCGAAGCCGTAGCACCTGAGGGCACGACCCACGTTTCCGTCATCCTGTATTCCGACATCGTGAACGTCGGCAAAGTCTACTTCGACAATGTGAGGCTGTTCGACATGACGGCAGAACCCGAAAAGGAACGGACCCAGAGCAGCGCTGCAGCCGGAGCGCCACGCACCTACGCCGTGCCCGGAACGCGCATGGCGCCCGATCAGTACATCGCCCCCTTCGACGTCACCGTGGCCGAGTGGGAAACCAAGCCTCCGGCCTTGTACCCGCCCCTGCCCGTCCGCGAGGGGCCGGACGTGGTCGTGACGGGCCCTTTGCGCGTCGAGTTTACCGCTGAAGGCCTGCCCGCGTCGATCGCCTTCGACAGGACGCGCCAGGGCCGGGCCGAATCGGCACTGCCCTTGGCCACAGACTTGAAGATCACGGTCGCCTCTTCCCGGCCCGGCGCAGGGGCGGAAACCGAAGAGCTCGTCTACGTGCCGGACGTCTCGGGCTATGAGGTGCACAACTCCTATTTCACCCGGCGCCTGGCCCGCTTTGCCCGCCCGGGTTCGACCGAGCGGCGGCTCGACGTCTACACCGAGCTGATCACCGAATCGTTTTGGGCCTACATATTTCCGAGGTTGTATCTTCGGCCCGGCGAGACGACCGATCTCACCACCGCGTTCCGGCTGCCGGGAGCCGTTCGGCGCCTCACTTACTTCGAAGGCGACGCCCGCCGGCAAAGCGACCTCACGGCACCCGTCACCTTGCAGCTGGACGCCGGTGTCACCAAGCCCTTCCTTCTCTTCGAACGCAGCGGCGGCGAACCGGGCATCGCCTTCTTCCTGCCCGTTCGCCCCGAGGTGCGGGCTTGGTACCACGAGCACTACGTGGCGGTGGACGTGCCGGTGGTGCAAGTCGACATCGTGCCGGACGCGGAAGGCGTGACGGTGACCTTCCGCGCGGAAGGGCTGAGGGCGACCTCCGAGCGGCCCCACACTTTTGACTTCTACTACTGGGCTTTCCCGGTGACGGTGAGCGCCGACCTGTCCCTGCACGCGGTAGGCGGTATCGCGCCGCGCATCTGGTCGAACATCCCGGTATTCGCCGACGAGGGAGTTGCCGGTTTTTGGGCTTCCCACATGCCGAATACGGGAAATGCTCGACCTTACCAGGCCCTGCGCTACTACCCGGAGGAGGGCTATAGCTTCGCCCACCCGGATTATTTCTACAAGGGCCTTTTCACCACGATGCCGGAAGGGGCCCACGTGTGGGGAAACCAGACCGCCAACTACAAACGGCTGAATTTTACGGGCTCGGTTCATTCCTCGGGCCTGATGTACGACCTCGCCGTGCGGCACCTGCAGCTTTATTTGGATAAGGCCGACGATGTGGGAATTCCGCCCTTCAAAGCCACGGCCGCGGTCTGGTTCGAACATTTCGCGGGACTGTCGGACTACGGTTTGTTGCAGAACTTCCACTTCGCCCAGACGCCCGAGTACATGGTGCGGACGGCGCTGAACTTCGTGCAGACCGGAAGGCCCTCGCCGGAGGATGCCCGGGCCATCGCCGACGTCGTCAACCGGACCTTGACGCTCTTGGATCCCGAAAGTCCCGGCAGGATCCCCAACACGTTCGTGCTCCCCGACGGCAGCTACTGGTACAACTACTTCGAAATGGAAACGCAAAGGGTGCGGGAGGGCCTGCAGGATGAGCCCGGCTTCGTCAACAACGTGCACGTCACCTGGCTAAACGTGATCGTCGACGCGGCGCGCCTGAATCAGCTGGTGGGAAATGAAGACGCCTACGCCGCCTGGTGCCGTTACCTAATGAAGGGCATCGACGGCATGATCTACATCTTCAGCCAAGACCGGGCGTGGGCGGCCGATGACCCGAACGAGCTTCTGTACGGAATTAACTGGCCTGGACCGAACGCCAACTACGCGCAATACCTGCTCAGCGGTTGGCTGCCCCACGTGATGGAATTCGTGTACGAAGAGCTGGACGGTTACCGCATGGCCGAGATGGTGGCCTTATACCGCAAGATCATGGCCGGACGCTGGACCGCTCAACCCCAATACGCCGCGGCCAGAAGCGCTGCGGTCACCTGGCTGAACACGTACTTGCACCCGAAGGACCGGACGGCCCCGGTGACGACGGTACTGCAAGACGGCTCAGAAGTGACGTCGGGCACCATCGTGGCCGCGGAAAGCCCGATCGCGCTCTTCGCCCGGGACGACCTCTCCGGCGTGGCCCGGACCGAGTACTCGCTGAACGGACGAGACTGGACGGTGTACGACGGACCGTTCACCTTGCCGGCCGGCGACGTGGTGCTGGCAGTGCGCTCCACGGACCACGCGGGAAATACGGAAACGGAGCAAAGGCTGGATCTGCGCGTGCGTTGAAGTACGGATACGCCCGAGCAGCCGCGTGCATCAGCAAGTAGTTGCGGAGGCTGTCCCGAATGCGCTCTTGGGACAGCCCCTTCGCTCCAACGGAACGCTGCATGCAAGCCACCCCTACCCGTCTACCAGCGTTTTCGCAGCTAGGGAAGCTGGAAGCAGTTTCCAACCGATCCGGTCGCTCCTGGGCAGAGGCGGCTGACCCGGAAGTGGGTCGGACACGGAGCAGATAGACCCACGTCTGGGTCGATCCGTTGGCAAGGTGACCCAAAGATGGGTCACAGGCTATGGTCACCTTCACAGGCGCTGCCGGCCTTGAGCGCCTCGCCTGCGTTATCCCAGACAGTGGCGTTGCACGGGGCTGTCCGAAGAGTGGACAGTCCCTTTCATTTTGGGATCGCGTCGTGCAAGCGTGTCTGGTAGACTCGGGATATGAGCACGAAGCCGTAAGATCACCTTCAAGCCGTATGAAACAACCTAGCCAGGTTGGCTAGGGTTGCACGCGGGCCCGGATCTGCCCACGAATCTCGCCGTTCGGATACCGCTCACTGTGCACGTTGACGTAAGCAGCGCCCGCCCGCAAGATCCGCAGGAATCCCTCAAAGTCGCCTGCCTCCAGACCTTGCTCGGGGATGGCGCGGATGTCCTCGCTCGATATGGTGCCCCGCACGGTGCCGGCGCGCTCGGGACAATTGCCCGTGCCGTTTCCTCCGCACAAGAACACAATGATCGGCCCGCTTACGCCCCGCTGCGCGAAATGGATGTGCGCGGCGGTGGCCGTACTGGAGAGATTCGCGTAATTGAGCTCGTACTGCAGCGTGTTGCCGCCGGAGCTCACCCTGGCCGTAAAAGCTCCGGAGGCCCCGCTAAGTATCGCCGGCACCTCCTCAAAACCGGTCAGATGCGTACTGAACTCGCTGGCACTCACGCCCGGCCGCAGCCTCGTGACGCTGTAGCTCAAGCCTTCATAGTCGGACCCGCCGTTACGCCGCGCTCGGCTTCCGCTCATTCTCGTCGGCACCGTCATATCTCACCCTTCTGCCGATTCGTCGTAGTAACGTATTCCTACGCGCGGCAGAACGTGACTGCGGCCGAGCGGAGCCCCGATCGTGACCCATTAACCCGCCAAACCTTCGGCCATTCGGGCACGGCGCCGGTCAATGGCCAGGATCGCCTGGTCGGCGCTCCAGAACACCCCATCCGCGCCGAGCCGCTGCAACAATCCGGACCGCTCGAGGTACGACGCGACCGGGCGCGTGAGGCCATTCAAGTAACCAGCCTTGCCCTGCGATTCGCCGTAGCAGGAGCCACGGTAGGGCAGGTCTGCTTCCGTGCCGCGCGAGGTACGAATGCGACGCCGCCGCACCGCCCTTTGCGCACCGGATTCCCGTGGATTCGCAATTCACACCATGTAATTGAAGTCAAAAGGAGGATTTCCAGTTGACGGGCAGAATCTTTGTTTTGTCAGTGTCAAAAGTATCCTTTTCCTACCAGCGCCTCTGAGGGGAGGGCGCCGCATGCAGGAATTGCGCACTGGTGACCGGGCGTTCATTCGGGAGCTCAACACATCCATCGTGCTCGACTGCATTCGCAAACGCGAGCCTGTCTCACGGGCCGAGATCGCCAGAATTACGGGTCTGGGCCGCTCCACCGTCTCCGGCATCGTCGCGGCTTTGCAGGAAAGCGGCCTCGTCGTATCGGCCGGCACGGCCCCCTCAACCGGGGGGCGCAAGCCCGACTTGCTCGCCCTCGCTGAAAACGCCTTTTTCGCCGTTGGCATAAAGATCGAACCGCAGCACGTGCGGGCCGCGCTGACCGATCTTCGGGGCGCCGTCATAGCCGAATCCGTCACCTCCCTACACGGCAAGGAGAGCGACCACGTGTTGGCCGGCCTGCGCACCGTGTACGACGAACTGACAGTGCGGCTGCCCTCCTCCTCCGTTTTGGGCGTAGGAATTGCCCTTCCAGGTTTGGTCGATCCTGCGGCGGGACTCTCCATTGACCCCCACTTCTTCCGCTGGCGCAACCTGCCTCTCCGGGATGCAGCGGAAAAGATGTGGCAGCTTCCCGTCTGGGTGGAAAACGACGCCCGTGCAGGCGCCCTCGGCGAGAAGTGGGCTTTATCCTCCGATGCTGACCCGTCCTTTCTGTTCGTCACCGTAGGCGTCGGAATCGGCGCCGGTATCGTGCTGAAAGGCGAGCTGATGGAAGGCGGACTCGTAGGCGCGGGCCACCTGGGTCACACCACCGTAGTCCTCGACGGACTCCCTTGCCACTGCGGCCTGCGCGGCTGCCTAGAAACCGTAGCCAACGATGCGGCGTTATTACGTGCGGCCAACGCCGGCAGCCACACCCGCTATGACTCGGTGACCCAGGTATTCCAGGCGGCTCGGGCAGGCGATGGAGCGGCTCGGGCCGCGATCGAACAAGCCGCCTCGTACCTGGCTTTGAGCATCGCCAACGTGGTCAAGGTGACCGGTATCAGCCGAGTCGTTTTGGGAGGTGAGTCCGCCGTGGCCGGAGGGCCGCTGCTCGTGGATGTGCTGCGCCGGATCCTGAAAGACTTGGTTTTCGCGGAAACCCGTGAGCAAGTCGTGGTACAGCCGAGTCGCCTCGGCAACGCGGTGTGGCAAGTCGGGGCGGCCGCGCTCGTCCTCGAAGCCCTCTATACGCCGCCGATCTACGCTACGACGAACCCGGTCCTGGAGAGGGTGATGGGCTATGCGCCGTCGTGAGGCACCTTTGCGCACCGCCTTGTTGCTCGGTCTCGCATTTTCTTGCTTGGGGGTTATTTACATGACACAGCTTACCGCGGGCGGACCGTCCGCAGCAGCCGGTCCCGCTCTCGCCATTGAACTAGATAAGGCAGCGTATGGAATCGGCATGCCGGTCCACATCACGGTTCAGTTAACCGAGCCCGAACTTCTGCTGGATACTGGGTCCATGGAACTGCAAATCATGCGCTTGACAGAACCGGCGGCGCGGCTTCAGCTCCCCGCCGATCCGGGCCAGAAGGTCTGGCGCTTTACGTGGCAGCCACCCGCCGAGCCGGCCGGGTACGGCGTACGGGCGGTACTGCACGGCCCGCGCGGTCCGCTCGCTACATCCGAGTCCGCCTTCGACGTAACCGGGGACTGGACCGAGATCCCCCGCTACGGTTTCATGAGCGAGTTCGGCACATGGAACGAAGAGAGCGAAACGCGGGCGGTGCAAAGCATGGCCCGCCTGCACCTCAACGCCGTGCAATTTTACGACTGGCTGTACCGGCATGAGACTCCGGTCCCCACCTCCGACGTGTTCACCGACTCCTTGGGACGCCGCCTTTACGCGGACACGATCCGGAGGAAAATCGACCTCTCGCGCCGTTACGGTATGGCGCCGATGGCGTACGTGGCCATCTACGCCGCGTCGCCCGCCTTCTACGAACAGCACAAAGACTGGGGCTTGTACGACCGCGAGGGCCAACCGATCGACTTCGGAGACGGGTACCTGTACATCATGAATCCCGCACAAGGCTCCGGATGGCGCGAGCACATGATCCGCGAGTGGCTGAAGATCGTTGAGACGTACGATTTTGACGGGCTCCACATCGACCAGTACGGCTACCCGAAAGTCGCGTACGATGCTCGAGGACGCACGGTCATGGTCGGTCCCGCCTTCCGCAGTTTCCTGGACGAGACGAAAGAAAAACTAGCAGAGCAGATGCCGCAGCGCAGCCGCATCACGTTCAACTCCGTCGCCAACTGGCCCGCGGCCCTCGTCGCCGAAAGCAGCTACGACTTCAACTACATCGAGGTCTGGCCGCCTTACACGACTTACGGCGACTTGGAAACAATCATTCAAGCGTCGTATGAGCGGTCGGGCGGAAAGGCTACCGTCATCGCCGCCTATCCCGACCGTCCCCACGAGCCGACCGTGCTTCTGCTCGACGCGTTCATCTTTGCCCACGGTGCAACCCACATCGAGCTGGGCGAGGGCAACGGCATGCTCGTCGACCCCTATTTCCCCAAGTTTCAACGGGTCGACGCATCCCTCTGGCAGGCGCTCATCCGGTACTACGACTTCATCGTTTGGTACAAGGACTGGCTTTACGGTGCCCGCCGTCCCCTTTCGCCTGAAAAGCACGTGCTGATCGACGGGGAGGCTGCCGCGCCCCGTCCCGTGCCCGGCCGCGTCCACGCCGTGATCTACCGGAGCCTGGGTACGCCCCGCACGGTCGTGAGCTTGATCAACTTGACCAGCACGCATACCGTCGAGTGGAAGGCCGAACAGCCCGCGCCCCGTCCCGCTGCGGATCTGGAAGTCACGGTGCTCGTCGATCACCGGCCCACCGGCGTGTGGCTCGCATCACCAGACCGTCCGTCTCTAGCGGCTCAACCCGTAAATTTCACTACGACGGAGACCCCCGATGGGTACGCCGTGCAGTTTTCCGCTGACGTCGCTCACTGGACCGTTATCTGCATCGAAACCGCCGGTGGGCAAAGCGAAGGAGGTGACGCGTGACGGGCTGATGCACCACTCGTCGACCGTCGTACTCGAGGATTTTAGCAGTCAGAAAGGAGAGTAGAGACAATGAGGCAGTCCGTTCCGGCCGCTTGGAGGCTCGCCGTGATTCTGTCCCTTCTGCTGGCAGTGCCGGCAGCAGCTCAGACGACCATCACATTCTGGCACGGATACAGCGAACTGGAGACCGTCGTGTTAGAACAGGAGCTCATTCCTCGATTTGAGGCCGCCCATCCCGGTATCACAGTCGAAGCCGTCCGGCTCGGTTACGACGATCTGCGCGACAAACTGGTCGCCACCGCCGCCACGGGCATGGGTCCCGATGTCGCCCGCGTCGACATCATATGGAACCCGAGCCTAGCCGCGGCAGGCCTCCTCGAACCGCTCGACGAGTACCCCGGCTTCGCGGACATCCTGGATGAAGTTTATCCCGGTCCCCTCTCCACCGCGTACCTTAGGGGATCGTACTACGGCCTTCCCTTGACGACCAACACCCAAGTTTACATCTACGACCGCCACGCCTTCGCTGCCGCGGGAGTATCCGTACCGACCACCTTCGACGAGTTCGCGACGGTCACGCGGCGGCTCACCCAGCGCGACGGCGACGTGGTCGTTCGGTACGGATACGACATGGGCGGTCCGTGGGCCTGGAACTTGCTGGGATGGATCTGGAGCAACGGCGGAGACGTAACAGACCCGTCGATCACCGAAGCCTCCGGCTATCTGGACTCGCCCCAGACCGTAGCGGCTTTGGAGGCCATCAGCGAGTGGGCCGCGGAAGGCATCCTGGCGCCAAACATGGTCGGAGAAGGCTTTGACCAGTGGGGCAGCTTCGTCCGCGGCATCGTCCCGGCCCGGCAGGACGGCCCTTGGTTCGCACGCTGGCTGGAGGAGGAAAATCCGGACTTCAACGCAGGGTTCGCGCTCATGCCCCACGGACCGGACGGCGAGTCGACGTCGATCGTGGGCGGCGAAAACATCGTAATGACGTCGGGATCCCGCCATAAGGACGCGGCGTGGGCGTTCATGAAGTTCATGCTGTCCGAGGAAGCCCAGGGCATTCTCGCGGCTGCCGGCCAAATCCCGGTCCTGCGCTCGGCCATCTCCCTACCGGAATTCCGCGACAGCGACTACTACCCGGTCTACCTGGAGCAGCTGTTGACGGCGAAGGCACGGACCCCCCACCCGCGTTACAATGAAATCGAAGAAATCATCCAAGGCGCGTTCTGGAAAGCCGTGACGGGCCAGGTCAGCGCACGGAACGCCCTGACCGAAGCGGCCCGCCTGGTCGATCAAGTGTTGAAGGAATAAGGACGATGCGGGCGCGATGTGAAATCACGTCGTCTAAGGTGCAGCCACTAGAAGACCGACTCGTACATCGTACTTCCTCCTTCGGTCAAGACCTGACTCCCAAAAACTAGGGGCTCTCCCAATAGTGCAAGCGTCCGCATGATGCCGGCCCTCGGTCCGAAAGCAAGAAAGGGATGACTGAAGGCCGGCTAAATCACGCCCGGGCAAGACACGTTAAGTGGCAGAACGCGCTAATCAGGTCTAGGTATAATGGGAGTAGGACGCGTCGCACCGAGGGAGGGAGATCGTTCGTGCAAGCTCTTGACCGCTCCAACCTTTCAGATCAGCAACGGCAAGCAGTAGTTGAGTTCTCCCGCCGACTAAACAAGCGTTATGCTGTCGCCGAAGTTGTGCTGTACGGGTCCTACGCCCGTGGGCAAGGTACACCCGGATCGGACATCGACTTGCTTGTAGTGCTCGACGAACCGGTCAACCGGAGTCTCCGCGAGGCCATTTACGATATGGCATTTGACCTAAACTTAGAGCACGACACGTTAATCAGTGTGCTCGTTGTCGATCGGGACAGCTGGAATCATGGACCTTTATCGGTATCGGGCATTCACATGGCCGTTCAAGAGGATGGGATCCGCATATGAACAGTGATGAGGGGCAGCAGCTTGTACACTGCTGGCTGAAAAAGGCCGATGAGACACTCGAAGAGGCCCGTGCACTGCACCGATAACAGACTCGTCGGGGCACTAAGCCGGACCGATTACGCTGCTTTTTATGCTGTGCAAGCGGTGCTCACTCGTGACGGGTTCCCTGGCTTTGGAAAGCACTCCCAGGTGTTAGGCCACTTCGACAAAGAGTATGTGAAACCTGGCATTCTTGAACGTGATGTGGGACGGCTGATTACGCGGCTCTTTAACGATAGACAAGATGCGGACTATCTTCCCGAATCACATTTGGAGCCTGAGCAGATTTTTCCGTGAGGTTCGCACAAAACCGCAGTGCGACGCCGGCAGTTCGTGCGACTCGCCTTGCGGGCGGCCCGCTCGCGCACCTCGAAGGTGCCAAAGCCCACAAGCGTAACCTTTTCGTCGTTGGCCAGCGCGTTGGTGATGGGCTCGAGTACCGCCTCGACGGCGTCGTTTGCGGCCTTCTTCGTCAAGCCGGAACGTTCAGCCATAGCAGAGTAAAAAGGGGCTGTCCCGACGAGATGCCGGGGCAGCCCCTTTCCTCGCACGCAGCCTACCGCAGCAGGCGCCTCGCTTCGTCCAACAAGCCGGAAACTGCGTCCGTATCCGCCCGGTAGTAGGCCTTCACGCCTTTCCTGCGTACCTTTACCAATCCTGCCCGTTCCAAAGTGCGCAGGTGCCCACTCACCGTGGGTTGTGTGATGCCCAGCAGTTTGGCCAGGTCGCCTACGGTCACTTCGATGCCGGAAATTGTAGCGAGCAGCGTCAGGCGGGTTGGATCGGCAAACGCTTTCATCCGGGACGCGACCTCGGCAGCCTTCGTGTGAATGGCAGTTTGCCATCCGTCGGTGTCGATCGCATAACCCAAGAACACCGGCAGCCCGGGCAGTCCCGTATCGACTAGAAAGCCCCCGCGCGAAAAGTACAGAGGCGTCACGACAAAGTTGCGGTCCGCCTGTTCCTGCAACAGCCCCATGTAGTACTCCAGGGCGAGGAAGCTTTTGGCCGGCAGGATGTCGACAAGCTCCGCCCCGTTTTGCAGGCCCTGGGCGAACCGGGCGCACTCCACCTGGATGACCGGCAGCCCTTCGCTTTCCCAAACGGGCCCGAGCACGTCCCAAAGGTCGTGCAGCAGCTTGGTGTAGCGGCGCTGCAAGTTCTCATCCCTTAGGTCGTCCAGCCGCCGGCCCACGATCTCGAGCACGGCCGCGGACTCGTTCGAGCGGGGCGCCTGTGCCAGTTGGGAGGCCGCCTCCCGCAGCCACTGGGGAAACTGTTCCCACAGCGGCCCCGGATCGGTGAGCGCCGTATTGTTCGTCGCCGTGACGATGAAAAGGAGTTCGTATCCGGAGGGAACGCCGGCAGCTCGCTCGGGCCAAAGATCCGCGGCGGCGCGAATAAGATCGGGACGCTCCGCAGCAAGGCGCTCGCGCCAGGGCGGCGTGAACCTCGGTTCGCTGCCCAAGATCGAGATAATGTGGCTGAGCTCTAGCGACGCAGACGGTGTGATGTGAACGCTCCTGTTGTTGATGTGCACGACACCCATCCGTGCCGATCCTCCCACGCAGAGCTGCCGTACCCGGAGAGGAGCCGCAAAGCCCGTCCGGAGATACCAGTCCTACCTTATCGGGTTCCGCACGTTTGGTCAATAGGCGAACGGCTATAGATGGGTGTCCCCCCGCGTCGCTCGACAAGTCCGGCCCGCCTCTCCCTATTTCAAAACGCGTTCAGGCAGCCGCACGGGTTTTTACTGTGAGGTCCCCATGTGCACTCTCGGGAAGATCCGGTTCGAAAAGCGCGACACCGTGGGCTGCTGCCGCTCGTCGGACCGCAGCGCGTACCCTTCGTCTGTCCACCGCTCGTAGTCGGCCGGGCGCCTGCGATTCCGGTGGATAAAGACGACCTCTTGCATGTGACAGAACGATCCTGGGGCCAGCATGGGGCAGCACCTCCGTGGACGGATGGAAACGCCGAATTCGCTCCTGCACCTCCAGTATATCGCCCTTTGACGAATCTATCAATAGCTATGTGACTATATTATCAATCGTCCCGAGGCAATGTCCTTATCGACGCGGGCTACCGAAGGAACATGCGGCAGGGGGATCCGCGTCGCACCGTCGAAGTACTGAGCAGCGAAAACAAGCCGGAGGTGCCTGCTGTGTTCGACGTCGGGTTCATACGGTGGTTCCAGTCGTTTTCGTCTCCCCTGCTCGATGCTCTCTTTCTCGCATTTACGGCCCTGGGCAGCAACTACTTTTACGTATTCGCCCTGCCCCTCATCTACTGGACCGTCGACCGTAGCCTCGCGCGCAGGGTAGGCGGCATCTTCATGGCGTCGATGTGGGTTAACGGCCTGGTTAAGGAGCTGTTCGGGATGCCCCGGCCCAGCCCCGCCGACGTCCGGGTCCTGTCGACGGAGGGCAGCCCCGGCTTTCCTTCGGGACACGCGCAAGGTTCGACGACGATTTGGGGGGCGCTGGCGCTCTCTTTCCGCCGCCGGTGGTTTACTTGGGTCTGCGTCGCTCTTATCGCCTTAATCAGCCTGTCCCGTCTGTACCTGGGCGCCCACTTCCCCGGCGACGTGCTGGGCGGCCTCGTCCTGGGCCTTGTCTTCCTGGCCGTCTTCGCTTTACTGCAGAAGGTGCAGATCGGCAGCCGCCTCTCCATGCGGATGAAAATGCTGCTTTACACCCTCATCCCGCTGCTACTGTATCCGCTGTATCAAGACGGCGCCCAAGAGCAGCTTGTAGGCTTTTTCATCGGTTTTTTCACGGCCGACTTGCTCACCGGATACGTGGCGCCCTTCTCCCCGCGGGTCAGTCTGAAACGGCAGGTCGTTAAAGTGCTCGCGGGTTACGCCGGACTCGTAGCGCTCGGCATTCTCCACGCCCTGTTCGTCCCCGTCGGGCTGCCCGGTGTTTTCGGTTATGCCCTCATCGGCGTGTGGATCGCGATCGGGGCGCCGGCTCTGTTCCGAAGGCTCGGCGTCGCGGGCGACGTACAGAAGCCCGAGTGGACCGCCGAAATCCGGCACAACGTGCGGCACTACGCTTGGACGGCTCTGGCGGTGCTCGTCCTCGTGGCAGGCACCTCCGTCTATGTACACGTAGCCGTGCCGAAGGTGACGCCGCCTCCGATGTTTGCAGCCGACGGCGTCCTTATCATCGGGCACCGCGGCGCGGCGGGCCTAGCTCCCGAAAACACCTTGGTCTCCTTTGAGACGGCCCTGGCCCACGGCGCGCACGTCCTCGAACTCGACGTCCACCGCACCCGGGACGGCGAGGCGGTGGTCATTCACGATAAGACCGTGGACCGCACGACGAACGGATCGGGACGGGTGGCCGACAAGACTTTGGCCGAGCTCAAGCAGTTGGACGCGGGCTACCGGTTCACGCCCGACGGTTCGACCTACCCGTGGCGCGGCCGGGGCGTGACCATCCCCACCCTGGCGGAAGTGCTGGATGCGTTCCCCGAAGTGCCCATATTGATCGAGATTAAGGAACCAGATCCGGAGTTCGTGGAAACCGTCATCGCCGCGGTGGACGCCGCAGGCGCCCGCGAGCGGGTGATGATTTCGTCCTTCCACGATCCGGTGGTGCACAAAGTGCGGGAGCTGGCCCCGGACATCGCCACCGGCACGGCGGAGGGAGAAGTGGTGCGCATGGTCGTGATGCAGCGGCTGGGCCTCGGCGCCCTGGTGAAACCGCCGGCCCATGCCATGCAGGTGCCGGTGCGCCGCGGCATCCCCGTGGCGACGAACGGACTGCGCAGAATCTTGCGGGACAACGGCATGCAGATGCACGTGTGGACGGTAAACGATGAGGGGACCATGTTGCGCCTGGCCCGGATGGGAGTGCATGGCATCATCACCGACTATCCGGACCGGCTGCAACGGGTATTGTCGCTGCTGGGCGAGGACGGCCTCTGACGGGGCCTAAGCGTGGGACAGCCACCGGAACTTGCCGGCGCGGACTGCTTCGGCCAATCCCTTGAGCAGGTCGACCGTAAACCTTTCGGTGACGGCCAGCACGTTGCGGTCGACGTGCTCGAGGGTATCGGTGTGCCAGTGGTAGTTGGGAATGACACCCCGGTCGCCGGCGGCGAGCAGCGTGATGGCCTTGTATCCCGCTTTCGCCGCGAGCAGGCCATCGGTGGGCAGGAGCAGGTTGCGCAAGGGCTCCACTTTCCCCGGATAGCGCTCGGTCAGTTGCTCCGCCAGCTCGATGAGGTCCGCATCGTACCGCTGGTAGGTGAGCATGCCTTCCCCGAGCAGGTAACGGAGCCGTCCGCCGCCCACGTTGTCCAGGTTGACGAAAATCGTGTTCGACGGGGGCAGCGTCGTAGCGAGGAAATGGCGCATTCCCCGCAGGCCCACTTCTTCGCAACCTGTAAACACGAAGACGGGCTCGAGCTCTGCGGGCCCTTCGGTGCGCCACCGGTCGGCCAAGGCCAACGCGACGGCCACGCCCGAGCCGTTGTCGTTGGCGCCCGGCACCGCCCGTCCCGTTGCGACCGCGACGGCCAGGAAGAAGCCCGCCAGAGTCAGGATGACGGCCGAGACCGTGAGCAGCGTGCCTCCCCAGCCGAACCCGGGGAAGAGCCAGCGCACGAACAGGCCGGCGACGTTCAACCCGAGGCCTCCGTAAACGCAGTAGAAGAAAGGACGCAGGAAGGGCCGGAAACGGGGATGGAAAAGCCACGTACCCCACTGGGTGTCGTAGTGAGCGACGATCACGACGGGGATAGGCTTCCTTTCGCTTGCCGCCTCGCCGCCCGGATCCGTTGAACCTTGCCCTTTACGGGCACCGTGCGGAAAGCGGGCGACCACGTTTTGCGAGCGGCGCCGGGGCAAGGGCAAGTAGTTTAGATTCACTTTGGCACCGAGCATCTCGCCCACCAAGGGTACGAGGAGCAAAAGCCCCAGCAGCGCCGCCGGACCGGGCCAGCGGCCGAGGGCCCAAGTGGCGATCAGAAGGCCCGCAATCACAAGCAGCGGTCCCAAATAGAGAGTGTACACGGGACTGCGAAAGACTTGCTTTTCCACCTCGTAACCCATCTCGGACAGACGTTCGCCGAGCCACGCGGCCGTACGCCTTTCCCCGACGGTTCCCGAGCCGCGCGGCGGCAAGGCGCTCAGAGCCTGCAAGTACTGCCAAGCTTTCAACATGGGTATAGTCTACTCCCCCACAGGTCAATCCTTGCCGATGCGGCGCTTGAGCTCCCGCGCAAAGCCCTCCGCATCCTCCGGACTGAGGCCGACGGTCCTGCCGCCCGTCTGCAGCACCACGAGCGGCTGCAGGCGCGTCACGTACAGTTTCACGTTCGGTCCGAGACTGCGCCACGAAAACGAGCCCCACATTAGACCCGGCAGCGCCGTGCCCACGATGCGCGTCGGATGGCCCGCCGGCCGCTCCTCCACGCGCACGGAGTCGATCGTCCGGTAAGGGATGCGCACGGGCCGCCAAGAACCGTGGATCCACAGCTCGTCATCCCTCAGTTCGTAGCCGATGTTGCGGACGAGCCGGCGCAATGAAGTGATGAGCCCCGCCGGGAGCGCCACGATGACCAGCGTCAGGATCGCCATGAAGGTCAGACCCGCTGCGGCGGACTGTTCCACGGGCTCGAACACGCCGGGCTGCCCGGTCTCGAGCGCCTCGATGAACGCTTCGGGCTCGGCCGGACTGATTCCCCACTTCTGGCCCGCCGCCTCGATCGTGACAAGGCCCCGCGTCGTCGTGGCGTACAGGCTGACGGGCCCCGTCTCGGCGAAAGACCACCGGCCTTGCTTCAGCCCTGCCATGTTGATGCCTACATGCCGGCGTCCTCGGGTGGGCGATTCGATGAATGCGACGTCGACGATGCTGTCCCGGTCGATCTCGATGGCGGTCGGTCCCCAGTGGATGATCGCGTGGGCACCGGTCACCTCGTAGCGCAGCGTGGCCGAGCCCCAAAGCGAGCTGATGCCGAGCCACGCCACAACGACTGCGGCGATGACCGTGACGCCGGCGAAGATCCAAACGGCGGGGCCGGCGTTTGCCTTAGGCGGACGGTAGATCATGGGCAGCACTCCTTGCATCAAGCCGGTGCAATCCAGTAAGCGACTCAGGGGAGTTCCGCAGCCTGCGCGAAATCCCTCCCGAGACTTTCCCCCCATTCTACCACGTCGGAACACGTCTTCCTATTGCCCTTCGTCTTGCTTTCGGTCCACTTTGTACTGTTGTTTTCTGCCCCGCCTGACCTTGCTCCAGACGCCGGCGGCAGCCTGGCTCGCACCCCTGGACACTTCTCCTGACGCGCCCTTTATCGCCTCGGATACTTTCCGCACGACGCCGGCTCCGCCCTCCACCACCCGTCCGCGCAGGGCTTTGGCTAAGGCGCTCCCCACCTGTTTTGACGCTTCCCTGACCAATGAAGGGATCATCTTCGTCGCCTGCAGCGTAGCCGACCGAATGACGGCCGGCCGGGAGGGAAGGACCACACTGCCGCAGTAGCCTTTCGCGATCACGCCGACGCGCAGCGTGAGGAAGGCATTGGCGCTGCCCTGCAGCAAAGACTCCGTGGCCAGCGACACGACCCGTGCGGTGCCCGGTACCGCGCTGCCGACCGCCGAGGTGAGGCCCACGCTGATAAGGGGTTGTACGAACTCTGCGAGGTCGATATCTTCAAGCTGCCGTGCGAGAAAGGTGCAGGCCGCGACGTTCGAGTACAGGCGGACGAGTTCCAGCAGGCCGGGGCGTTGGTAGTAGATCGTCGCAATCCTGTAGACCATGCGGGACTGGGCGACGAGCACCGCCAGCGCATCTAAGCTGCCGTTTTGCAGGACGGCCGTGGAAACCAGTACCTGCAGCGCCGTCTGCCGCGTCACTTCGTCAGCCTTCTCTCCCAGCTCGGCCAGGGCCGCTTCGATTTGCTCCCGGGTATCGAGCTCGGGCTGATGCAGGTGCGGGTTGCGCCGCAGGCGCTGCCTGAGTTGTTGCAAGTAGCAAGGAAAGCCGGGATCCGTCTCGGAGACCGGCGGCACCAAAGTGCGGGGCAGGCGCAACACGAGGTACAGGGGAACGAAGAGGCACAAGGCGCAAAGGGCGACCAGCGTCCAAAGGGTGAACTGGCCCAGCGCAGGCGAAACGCGTTCGGCCAGGGCGGCCAACTGCGCGATTTGATTGACGACGAACAACGTGAACAGAATGAGAAAGCCGACGCCCAACGCAATGAGCCAACGCCGCACGGACGAACCCATAAGCTACCTCCTCGCGACGGCGCATATCGGTCCCGGCGCCGTCTGAGGCTATATTCTCCCGGCGGCGGGCGAGTCCTATCGGCCGGTCGGAAGCAGGGTATGCATATGCTGGGTCACTGTTTCACGGCGTGTGGGGTGCTGTCTCACCGCGTGTGGGGCGGTGCCGCGACGCGGGCCACGGAAACTTCTTCCAAACCCGGCGGGTCAGCAGGCATCTCACAGGCATTGCCACCGCACCGACCGCCGGACGGTGGCCGAGACACAGCTACTCTCGCTTGTCGATAAAAAACGCCGGTCGTGCGGCTTGAGTCGATCCGGTACCGGCATACGCGTGGGCGGCGTAGCGCCCGCGGGTTAGCTGGCGGGTGCGGCCGCCTAGCAGCTCGAGCCCGGCGTTCGCCCCGTCGGCCACGCCGGCGGTGACCTGCGCGAGCTCGTCCGTTAAGGTGCGTAGCCGCTCCAGCTCGGCCGCTATGCGCTCCAGCAGCTCGTGGGCACGGCCGGCCCGGTCGCCCGGAGCCGAGCCGGCATACTCCCGCAGGCCCGGGACGGTGCAACGCTCGAGGCCGGTCAACGTCTGCAGTGCGCGCCGCGCCGCGCGCACGCGGCCTTCAGCGGCTCGCGCCCGGGCGAAGCACTCGCTTTGCACGCGCAGGGCATCGTCCAATTCCACGCTGTCCGGCCCTTCTCCGGTACCCACACGGGATAAAACAGCACCCAGGCGGACGGTCGCCCGGGCGAGGTGCTCCGTCGCATCGGCCTGGGCACGCAGGCCGTCGCAGAGGGAAGCGAGCTGCTCCTGGAACTCGTCGGCCTCTTGCGCCGGGGCCGCCCAGGTTTGGGCCCTTTCGCCCCACGTCTCGTCATCGCGCAACGGAGACGCCTCCCGCAAGGGACGTGCCGGTCGTTTCTCCGGACCCTTGCCTCACGGCCTGCACCGCTTCTGACCACGTCTCGTGCAGCTCCTTGAGAAGCGGCAAGGCCTGCTGCAGGGGGACCTTGTCCTTCTGCACGTTGCCCTCCACCAGCAATCCGTGGATGAATTCGTACAGCTGGTACAGGTTCTCCGAGATCGGCACGCTCATATCCAAAGCGCCCATGAGCTCAAGCAAGATGTCCTGGGCCTTCAACAGCCGTGCGTTGGCCGTGGCGAAGTCTTTGGCCTCCACCGCTTGGATACCCAGCTGGGTCGAGATACACGCCTCGTTCAGCAGCATCGGTATCCACTTGGCCGGGCTGACGGTCTCCACCTGCGCCCGCTGGTACGCTTTGTAACCCGTCGGAGTCACACCGCTTCCCCCTTCTAACCCCCGTGCCGACCGCATCCTCGGGCCGGCCGCTTACCTCGTGGCTCCGAACATGCTCAGTTGGATCAGCTGAGTCTGCAGCCACATGCTCTGCGTCTGGAGGGATGCCAAAGCTTGCTCCATCGCCGTAAACTGCCTGTAGAGCCTTTCTTCCTGCCGTTCCAGACGCTCCTCCATGCGCTCGATGCTCTCCTTGGCGCTGGCGATCTGGGCCTCGAACATCTCACGGCGCCCTTGGATCACACCGCCGGTCTGCGTGTAGCCGCGAATCAGGTCGCGGGCCCGGCGTGCGATCCCGAGACCTTCGTCGCCTTCACCCGATCCGGCAAGCAGCAGGTAGACGCCGTGAGCATCCTCCTCCAAGGCCTCGCGCAGCTTTGACTCATCGAGCTCCGCCCTGCCCTCTCGGGTGAACGTGATGCCTATCTCCGATAAAGTGGTCAGCTTGCCGCCTGTGTCGGCCCGGTCCATGAACGCCAGGCGCAAGGACGATTGTAACCGCACCAAGGTCGCATCGCCCTGCAGGATCCCGTCTTTCGCCAAGCGGCTGCTCATGAAATCCATCGCCGAGTTCAGCTGGTCGACCACGTCTTTGATCTTGGCCACGGCTCCGGAAACGTCTTTTACTACCGTGATCACCGCCGTCCCCTCGCCGCGGAGTGTGAAGGTGACGCCCTCCACGACCTCCACTTCGTTGGACGGACGTTCGATCTCGATGCCGTTTACCTTGACCCGGGCGTGCTGCGGGGCCTGAATCGTCTGCGGCTCGCCGTCTGCCTTCCCGTCTGCCTTCAAAATAATACCCAAAGCCTGCAGCACTCCGTCGGAGTCGCTGACTCCGTCGGAGTCGCTGAAGTCCAGGTCGACGCCCGTTTCCTTGCCTTCGATCACGAGGCGGTTGTCGATGACCGTGGCCGTTACTTTCGCGTCCTCGGCGGCGTTGAGTTTGTCGGCGATCGTTTGCAGCGTGTCGCCGGCCTCGACCGTT